>Ga0182746_1000325_pt1 | contig 74405 bp, 66 predicted proteins | sample eDN3rd30CBELigOP_FD_128881 | JGI IMG/M metagenome (GOLD analysis project Ga0182746, IMG submission 128881) | Enriched Organic Plus compost microbial communities from Emeryville, California, USA - eDNA 3rd pass 30_C BE-Lig OP (version 2) (version 2) ...
CCTGCGGGACCAGCTCTTCAAGCGTAACCATCTCAAGAGCGGTCTGGATAGGGCCAGGCGTTCTCAGCATGTCCCATAGAATCACAAAGCCCCGGCTCGCGCCAGGGCTTTGTCAGCAGTCTGGGGGCGGCTTCCGAGAGGAGGCCGCCCCTTTTTGTTTTGCGAATGGGTCGGCGATCAGGCCGGCGTCAGGCCGAGCGCCCCATCGCCCTCATCGACCTTGATCGTCGATCCGTCCTTCACCTCACCTTTGAGGATCAGGTCGGCGAGCGGGTCCTGCAGATATTTCTGCACCGCGCGCTTGAGCGGCCTTGCGCCGTAGACCGGATCATATCCGACGCGTCCGAGCCAGGTCCGGGCAGCGTCGGTGAGGTCGAGCGTTACCTTCCGGTCGGCGAGCAGCTTCTGCACCCGCGCGACCTGAATATCGACGATCCCGCCCATATGCTGCTGGCCGAGACGGTGGAACAGCACGATCTCGTCGAGCCGGTTCAGGAATTCGGGCCGGAAATGGCCGCGTACGACCTCCATCACCGCGGGCTCGGCCTGTTCGACCGGTGCGTCGTCGGGAAGCGCCGCGATCGCCTGGCTGCCGAGGTTCGACGTCAGGATGATCAGCGTGTTGGTAAAGTCGACCGTGCGACCCTGCCCGTCGGTCAGCCGACCGTCGTCGAGCACCTGGAGCAGGATGTTGAACACGTCGCCATGGGCCTTTTCGACCTCGTCGAAGAGCACGACCTGATAGGGCCGGCGGCGGACGGCTTCGGTGAGCACGCCGCCCTCTTCATAGCCGACATAGCCCGGCGGTGCACCGATCAGCCGCGCAACGCTGTGCTTTTCCATGAACTCGGACATGTCGATGCGGACCATCGCATTGTCGTCGTCGAACAGGAAGCGTGCAAGCGCCTTGGTGAGCTCGGTCTTGCCGACGCCCGTGGGTCCGAGGAACAGGAATGATCCCAGCGGGCGATTGGGGTCCTGTAGTCCGGCGCGCGCACGGCGGACAGCGGTCGAGACAGCACGTACGGCCTCGTCCTGCCCGATCACCCGCTTGCCGAGCTGTTCTTCCATGCCGAGCAGCTTTTCGCGCTCGCCCTCGAGCATCCGGTCGACCGGGATACCGGTCCAGCGGCTGACCACTGCGGCGATATCGTCGGCGGTGACCTCTTCGCGCAGCATCGCGTTGCCCGAGATGGCCTGTGCCTCCTCGAGCTGCTTTTCGAGGGCGGGAATGGTCCCGTAGCTGAGCTCGCCCGCCTTGGCGAGGTCGCCCGCGCGCTGCGCCAGTTCAAGCTGGCTGCGCGCAGCGTCGAGCTCTTCCTTGATCTTCGCCTCGGCGTGGATCTTCTCCTTTTCCGCCTGCCATTTCTGGGTGAGCTCGGCCGACTGCTGCTCAAGGTTCGCCAGCTCGGCGCGCAGCTTCTCGAGCCGGTCCTTCGACGCGGCATCGGTTTCCTTCGTCAGCGCCGCTTCTTCGATCTTCATCTGAATGATGCGGCGGTCGAGGGTCTCGATCTCCTCGGGCTTCGACTCGACTTCCATCCGGATGCGGCTCGCCGCCTCGTCCATCAGGTCGATCGCCTTGTCGGGGAGGAAGCGGTCGGAGATATAGCGGTGCGACAGCGTCGCCGCGGCGACAATCGCGCCGTCGGTGATGCGCACGCCGTGGTGCAGTTCATATTTCTCCTTCAGTCCGCGCAGGATCGAGATCGAATCCTCGACCGTCGGCTCACCCACGAAGACCGGCTGGAAGCGCCGCTGGAGCGCGGGGTCCTTCTCGACATATTTGCGATACTCGTCGAGCGTGGTGGCGCCGATGCAATGCAGCTCGCCGCGCGCAAGCGCGGGCTTCAAGAGGTTCGAGGCATCCATCGCGCCCTCGCTCTTCCCCGCACCGACCAGCGTGTGCATCTCGTCGATGAACAGGATGATCTCGCCCTCGGCGGCCTTGACGTCGTCGAGCACGCCTTTCAGCCGCTCCTCGAACTCGCCGCGATATTTGGCGCCCGCGATCAGCGCGCCCATGTCGAGCGCGAGAAGGCGGCGGTCCTTGAGGCTATCGGGGACGTCGCCATTGGCGATGCGCAGCGCCAGTCCTTCGGCGATCGCGGTCTTGCCCACGCCGGGTTCGCCGATCAGCACCGGGTTGTTCTTGGTCCGGCGCGCGAGGATCTGGACCGTGCGGCGAATCTCCTCGTCGCGCCCGATCACGGGGTCGAGCTTGCCCGTGCGCGCCACCTCGGTGAGATCGCGCGCAAATTTCTTGAGCGCTTCGTAGCTGTCCTCGGCGCTCGGGCTGTCGGCAGTGCGACCGCCGCGAAGCGCGTTGATGGCGCTGTTGAGAGCGTCGGCATGAACCCCGGCGTCGGCGAAGGCCGTGCCGACCGGCGTACCCGCTGCAAGCACCATCGCGAGCAACAGTCGCTCGACGGTGACATAGCCATCGCCCGCCTTGCTGGCGACCTGTTCGGCCTGATCGAGCAGCCGCACCGCGTCATTGTCGAGTCCCGGGGTCGCTTGCGCGCCCGAGCCCGATACGGCAGGCACCTTGGCGAGCAGCGCGTCGATGCCCTGCACGGCGCGTGCGGCATCGCCGCCAGCGCGCTGGATCAGCCCCGCGGCCATGCCCTCCTTGTCCTCAAGCAGCGCTTTCGCAATATGCTCCGGACTGATCCGCTGGTGGTTCATGCGGATCGCGATGGTTTGCGCCGCCTGCAGAAAGCCCTTGGCGCGATCGGTGAATTTTTCGAGGTTCATCTGGACTAAGCCCCTTTCTCGACGAGAGAGATAGTGTTGCCATTATGCAACACAAGAGCATGGCTTTCCGTGTCGCAAATTTTCCGCCATGGGGCCTCTCGCAAGGCATAGTGCAGGAAATGGGAAAGCGAATGCGCAAATTTTTCGTCGGACTGCTCCTGCTGGTTGCGGCGGTGATGGTCGGGCTCGCCGTCTGGGAGCCTCTGACGGCAGAGGCGCCTGCTGCGCCTTCCTTCAGGCCGGGCGAGGTGCGGATCGCCCGCGACGGCTTCGGGGTCCCCCACATCTTTGGCAAAACCGATGCCGACGCCGCCTATGGCGTCGCTTATGCGCATGCCGAGGATGATTTTTCGACGCTCCAGGAAGTGCTCGCGATGACGCGCGGGCGCACCGGCGCGCTTCTCGGCGCCGACGGCGCGAAGATCGACTATGTCGCAGCCCTGCTCGGCGTGCGCGAGACGAGCGCGCGCGACTGGCCGCGCCTTCCCGATGATGTGAAGCGGCTGTTCACTGCCTATGCTGCGGGGCTCAACCATTATGCCGACAAGCATCCGGACGAGGTTCGACTCTCGGGCCTGTTTCCCGTCACCGGCGAGGACGTCGTTGCGGGTTTCGTGCTGCGCTCGCCCTTTTTCTTCGGGCTCGATTCGGTGCTCGGCCAGCTGACCGAGGGGCAGCCCCTGGGACGTGAGGGTGGGCCGGCGATCGACGTCACGGGCAAGATCGTCCCGCGATCCGACACGCCCTTGGGGCGCGAGCCAGGATCGAACGGGTCGAACGCCATGGCCGTCGCGCCCTCGCGGTCAACCGACGGGGCAACGCGTCTCGTCTCCAATTCGCATCAGCCGTGGACCGGCGGGGTCGCATGGTATGAGCTGGTCGTGCACAGCGAAGAGGGATGGGATTTCGCCGGTGCGAATTTCCCGGGCTCCCCTTATCCTTTCCTCGGGCACAATAAATATCTCGGCTGGACCAATACGGTGAACCGGCCCGACCTGATCGACGTCTATAAGCTGGTCCTCGACGAGAGCGGCGAGGAATACCGGTTCGACGGCGAATGGCGCCCGCTCGAAAAGAAGCGCGTCTGGCTCAAAGTAAAATTCGGGCCCTTCGTCCTGCCGGTGCCGCGAACCATATGGCGATCGGTGCAAGGGCCGGTGATCAGGAATGAACAGGGCGCTTTTGCAATCCGTTACGCGGGACAGGACCAGGCGAATATGGTCACCCAATATTATCGGCTCAACAAGGCGCGGAATTTTGCCGAGTGGCGCGCCGCGATGGCGGGTCAGGGTGTTCCTGCGACCAACTTCGTCTATGCTGACGCCAAGGGGAATATCGGCCTTTTCTACAATGCAATGTTCCCCGATCGCGCGCCGGGGTTCAACTGGCGCGGGATATTGCCAGGCGATACCTCATCCACCGTCTGGACGAGGACGCTGCCCTTCGACCGCGTGCCAGCTCTGGTCAATCCGGCGTCAGGCTATGTGATCAACGCGAACAACACCCCCTGGGTCGCGGCAGGGCCGGGCGACGAGCTCGATGCGGCTGCCTTCTCGCCGCTGCTCGGCGTCGAGGATGATATGACCAATCGCGCCGCACGGCTGATCGAGCTGTTCGAGGCTTCGGGGCAGATCGACGAAGCGCGGCTCAAGGCGATCAAATATGATACCGCCTATGCGAGGACAGGCTATGCGAAGGCGTGGATCGACAAGCTGCTTGCGCTCGACACGAAGCGCGACCCTGCGCTCGCCGAGGCGCAGGCGCTGCTGCGCAAATGGGACTGGAACCTCGACGGCAGGGGGCATGGCGACGCACTTGCGCTGATGGTGCTGCGTCCCGCGGGCGGGGCGCATTATCAGCGCCGCGCTCAGCCCGATCCGCGCTCGGTCCTCAAAGAGGCCGTCGCGCACCTTCAGGAACATTTCGCAGGGCTTGACCCCAAACTCGGTACCGTGCTCCGCCTGCGCCATGGCGAGGGGCCACGCCGGGTCGACCTGCCGCTCGACGGAGGCAACGACACGGTTCGCGCTTCGACATTGTGGGACGTCGAGCCCGACGGTCGGCTGAAGGTACGCCACGGCGACAGCTTCATTCTCTTTGTAACCTGGGACCGATCCGGCCGGGTTCGCTCGGAATCGATCCAACCCTTCGGCGCCGCGACGACACGGCCCGACAGCCCCCATTACAACGATCAGGCGCCGCTGTTCGTGGCGCACAGGCTGAAGCCGGTGCTATTCGATCCGGCAGCGCTGAAGGCCAGCGGAGCGCGCTTCTATCGACCTTGAACGCCGCGCTTTGCCGTCCTAAACCGCTCATACAGTGCCGTCCGGCATCCGCGCCTTGCTGCGCGTCTTTTCAAGAGGATCACCCATGTTCCGTTCCCCTCGTTTCGTCCTCGCTCTTGCGGCCTCAACCGCGCTCGTCGCCGCAGGACCCGCGCTTGCAAAGGCGAAGGCGGCCGACCCCGCCCCGATTGCCGAGCTGGTGAAGGCGGTGGACATCCCCTACGAGGCCTTTACCCTCGACAATGGTCTGCGCGTCATCGTGCATGAGGACCGCAAGGCTCCCGTCGTCGCAGTGTCCGTCTGGTACCGCGTGGGGTCGAAGAATGAGCCTGCCGGCAAGACCGGCTTTGCGCACCTGTTCGAACATCTGATGTTCAACGGTTCCGAGAATGCGCCCGGCGATTTCTTCGAGCCGCTGCAACAGGTCGGCGCGACCGACAGCAACGGCACGACCAATATGGATCGCACCAATTATTTCGAGACCGTCCCGACCGGCGCGCTCGACCGGGCGCTCTTCCTCGAAAGCGACCGCATGGGGCATCTGCTCGGCGCCGTGACGCAGGAGAAACTCGATAATCAGCGCGGGGTTGTCCAGAACGAGAAGCGCCAGGGCGACAATAACCCCTATGGGCTCCTGCGATACGAGATCTTCGAGAATCTCTTCCCCGCGGGCCACCCCTACCACCACAGCACCATCGGATCGATGGACGACCTCAACTCGGCGAGTCTCGACGATGTGAAGAAGTGGTTCACCGACAATTACGGGCCCAATAATGCCGTGCTCGTCCTTGCAGGCGACATCGACACGGCGACCGCAAAGAAGAAGGTCACCGAGTGGTTCGGCGACATTCCGCGCGGCCCCGCGGTCCAGATGCCGAAAGTGACGGTTCCGACACTTCCCGCCCCGCTGGCGAAGGAGGTCAAGGACCTGATACCGACGACGCGGATCTACCGCATGTGGGCGATCCCGGGGCTCAACGATCCTGAGGCGGTGCCGCTGCAGATGGCGATGAGCGTCCTTGGGGGCCTGTCGAGCTCGCGGCTCGACAATGCCATGGTGCGCAAGGATCCGGTCGCGGTCAGTGTCGCCGCCTTTGCCCAGCCATTCGAAGATGCCGGCATCCTGATCGTGCAGGCAGACGTCAAGGAGGGCATTGAGCCCGCGCTGGTCGCCAAGCGACTCGATGAGCAAATTGCAGACTTCCTTGCGACGGGCCCGACCGCCGACGAACTGCAGCGTGCGGCGGCGAGCACGCTTGGCGGCACGATCTCGGGGCTTGAATCGGTCGGCGGCTTCGGCGGCAAGGCGGTGACGCTTGCCGAGGGCGCCCTTTATTCGAACGATCCCGCCTATTATAAGACCGAGCTTGACCGGATGGCCCGGGCGACGCCCGAGCAGGTGAGGGCTGTCGCGAACAAATGGCTGTCGCGCCCCGCATTCTCGCTGACCTACACGCCCGGCGAGCGCACCGAGGGCGGCGAGGCGCGCGGCGGTGCGGTCACCGCGGGTAAGGTCGCCAAAGCCGTCCAGCCCGACCGCTATTGGAACCCCGCACTCGGTGACATCGGTCCCGACACCGGAATCGGGGCGGCGAGCTCGATCGCCGACCGGTCGCAGCTGCCCGCGGTTGCCGACCTTACGGCACTTGATTTCCCTGCGATCGAGCGGACGAGGCTCAAGAACGGAATCGAGGTCGTGTTCACGCGGCGTGACACCGTGCCGACGGTGCAGGTCGCGGTGAGCTTCGACGCGGGCTATGCCGCCGATCCCCATGATGCGCTCGGCACCCAGTCGTTGATGCTCAGCCTGATGGACGAGGGCACGACGAGCCTTGATTCAATTGCCTTTGCCGAGGCGAAAGAGCGGCTCGGCGCGCAGATTGGCGGGGCTGCGAACGCCGACGAGACGATCTTCAGCCTGTTCGCGCTCAAACCCAATCTTCGCGCCTCGCTCGGCCTGCTCGCTGACTATATCCGCCACCCGGCCTTCGATGCGAAGGAACTCGAGCGGGTGCGGGCGCAGCAGCTCAACCGCCTGAAAGCCGAACTCAACAACCCGAGCGCTATCGCGGCGCGGGTTCTCGCCCCGGCGCTTTATGGCGACAAGCATCCCTATGGCATTCCGCCCTCGGGGCTCGGCAACGCGGACGCAGTGCGGGCCGCGACGCGCGAGCAGCTCGCAGCATTTCACGCCAGCTGGATCCGTCCCGACAATGCGCGCATCTTCGTCGTCGGCGACACGACGCTGGCCGAAGTGAAGAAGGAACTCGACGCGGCGCTCGGCGCATGGAAGGCGCCCTCGACACCGAAGCCGGAAAAGCATTTCGAGGTCGCAATTCCCAGCCCTCGCCCACGCATCCTTCTCGTTGATCGGCCCAAATCGCCGCAGTCGGTGATCATGGCGGGCAAGGTCCTCGACGCAAAGGGCAGCGATTCACTCGAAATCCTGCGCTCTGCCAACGATATCTTCGGGGGCAATTTTCTGTCGCGCTTCAACATGAACCTGCGCGAGACCAAGGGGTGGTCCTATGGCGTGCGCTCGCGCATCTCAGCCGACAAGGAACAGCTGAGCTGGGTCGCGATCGCGCCGGTGCAGGCCGATCGGACGGGCGATTCGATCAAGGAACTGCGCAGCGACCTCACCACCTATCTCGGCGGCAAGGGGACGACGGCGGAGGAGCTCGAGCGCACGATCAACGGCAGCGTGCGCGAGCTGCCGGGAAGCTTCGAGACGTCGGGCGACGTGCTCGGCGGCCTGCGCTCGATCGTCAAGTTCGGCCGCCCCGACGATTATTATGAAAAGCTGCCTGCGACCTATGAAGCGATGACGACCGCCGAGATCGACGCGGCAGCGCGAAAGGCGCTCAGCGTTGACGACCTCGTCTATGTGGTCGTCGGGGACGCCGACACGGTGAAGCCGCAGCTTGACGGATTGGGTCTGCCGGTGGAAATAGCGACACCCGCTAATTAACATCAGTTTCAGTAGGAGAGATTCGATGGCCCAAGTCGATGGTAGCTACGAGTGCATCACGAAATCGCCGATGGGCGATCAGAAGTCGGTTTTCACGGTGAAGAGCGATGGCGACAGCTTTTCCGGCCAGAACGCGGGTGCGATGGGATCGCTCGACGTCGAGAATGGCAAGGTTGATGGCAACAAGCTGACCTGGACGATGAACATGAAGGTGCCGATGCCGATGACGCTCGAATGCGAAGCGACGGTAGACGGCGACGCGCTGACCGGCACCATCAAGGCCGGACCCTTCGGATCGATGGCCATGACGGGAACGCGTCAGGCCTGACGCCCCGCAGCCAAAAAGGTCGGGGCCGTCCGTCGCGAAAGCGACGGGCGGCCCTTTTCGTTGGAGAGGGCAGGGCTTTGACTGGCCTTTCCTTTCCCACCCATTCGCGTGCAGATTTCATCCCCATTGCCTTTTGCACTCCGCCGCTCGTCGAAAAGCATTTGGCGTTCGGATGCAGGCGTCGGATAATCATCCATTGCTTGAAAAACGGGGAAAATCATGAAGAAATCCAAGCTGTCGGCTTCGCTGGCCGTGCTCGCTCTCATGCTGGCCGGGGCACCGCTACCGGCCGCCGCCGAAAAGCCGGCTGTCACCGCTTCGGCCGAGGCCCGGGCGATCGCCGACACGGTTGCCGCGATCGACATACCCTATGAGCAGTTCACGCTCGACAACGGACTGACCGTTCTAGTCCACACCGACCGCAAGGCGCCGATCGTAGGAGTTACCACCTACTACCGCGTCGGATCGAAGCATGAGCCCAAGGGCAAGACGGGCTTCGCGCATCTGTTCGAGCATCTGATGTTCGGCGGTAGCGAAAATGTTCCCAATTTCGACGAACCGCTCGAGGCAGCCGGGTCGACCCCGACCAACGGATCGACGTGGCTTGATCGCACCAATTATGTCGAGACGGTGCCCACTGGAGCGCTCGACCTCGCGCTATTCATGGAAAGCGATCGCATGGGGCATCTCCTCGGCGCGGTGACTCAGGAGAAGCTCGACCAGCAACGCGGCGTTGTTCAGAACGAGAAAAGGCAGGGCGACAACCAACCCTATGCGATCGTCGAATATGAGACGCAAGATGCGCTGTTCCCGGTCGGTCACCCCTATCGTCACTCGACCATAGGCTCGATGGACGATCTCAATTCTGCGAGCCTCGATGACGTCAAGAAATGGTTCACCGACAATTATGGGCCAAATAATGCGGTGCTGGTGCTGGCGGGCGATATCGACGCTGCGACAGCGAAGCCCAAGGTCGAACGCTGGTTCGGCGACATTCCTGCAGGGCCGCCGATCGCCTCCGTTGAGGCGCCGGTTCCGACGCTCGACAAGCCCTTTGCGAAGACGATAACCGATCAGGTTGCAACGACGCGTCTTTATCGCAACTGGGCGGTGCCGGGGCTCAATGATCCGAGCTATCCGGCTCTTGCGACGGGCATGTACATTCTCGGCGGGCTCGCGAGCTCGCGGCTCGATAACCTGCTCGTGCGCAAGGAACAGCTCGCGGTTGCCGTCACGGCTTATCTGCTGCCCTTTGAGCATGCGTCGATGGTGCAAAGCTACATTGACGTAAAGCCCGGGGTCGAGGTTGCCGAGGCGGAGGCTCGCTTCGATGCGATCCTCGCCGACTTCATTGCCAAGGGACCCACGCAGGCCGAACTCGACCGGGCAGTTGCAAGCCTTGTTTCCGCGCAGGTTGGCCAGCTTGAACAAGTCGGCGGGTTCAACGGCAAGGGGTCGACGCTTGCCGAGGGCCTGGTCTTCTCGGGTGATCCGGAGAAGTACAAGCAGGATCTGGCGGCGCTGACCGCGCTGACGCCAGCCGCGGTGCAGGCCGCGATGCAGCGTTGGCTGACCCGGCCGGTCGCCGCGATCCGCGTCGATCCGGGTGAGCGCACCGAGGGCGGCGAAAGTCGCGGCGGATGGGAGAGGGCCGGGAGCCCTCGCATCGGCTATTACCGCGGCGGCGAGGCCAATGAGGCAGCGCTCTCGGCCGCGAGCGAGACGCCGGAGACAGCCGCGAAGCGCAGCTTCCCGCCAGTCGATCCCGTTGGTAGTTTCGATTTTCCTGCGATCGAGCGCGCGGCGCTCGCCAACGGTATCCCCGTTTATTTTGCAAGGCGCACCGCGGTCCCCAAGGTGACCGTGACGCTGAACTTCGACGCGGGCTTCGCCGCCGACGCGCCGGACGCGCGCGGTACGCAAAGCTTCATGGCTGCAATGCTCGAGGAAGGCACGAAAAGCCGTGATGCAATTGCGATCGCCGAGGAGCAGGAACGGCTCGGTGCGAGCATCAACGTGAGCGCGGGTCTCGACTCGACGACCGTGTCGCTCGATACGCTCACGAGCAACCTCAAACCCTCGCTCGCGCTGATGGCCGATATCGTTCGCGCACCGGCCTTTGCCCCCGCCGAGGTCGAGCGCGTGCGCGCGCAGCGGCTCGCGGGAATTGCGCAGGAGGAGAATAATCCGATGGTGCTCGCGATGCGCGCGCTGCCGCCTCTCCTCTATGGCCCGGGCCATCCCTATGGCGCGCCGCTGACCGGTACCGGGAGCCGCGACGTTGTCGCGCGCCTGACCCCCGCTGATCTCGCCGCCGCCCATGCCGCCTCCTTTCGCCCGGACAGGGCGCGCATCATCGTCGTCGGTGACGTCGACAAGGCGGCCGTCGTCGCGGCGCTCGACTGGGCATTCGGGCGCTGGGTCCCCCCGGCATCGTCACCGGCACAAAAGGACTGGAGCGTCGCGATCCCCGCGCCGCGCCAGCGTATCGTCCTCATTGACCGGCCCGGAGCGCCGCAGTCGGTGATCGCAGCGGGGCAGGTGCTTGCCGAAACCGGCAAGGATAAAAATGAGGTACTTCAGGCTTCGAACGAGATTCTCGGCAACGGATTCCTGTCGCGCCTCAACATGAACCTGCGCGAGACCAAGGGCTGGTCCTATGGCGTGCGGAGCACGATCCAGGAAACCGAGGGGCCGATGCCGCACATCGTCCGCGCACCGGTGCAGAGCGATCGCACGGGCGACGCGATCGCCGAGATGCTGCGCGAGATGCGCGAATATCCGGCGGCGCGCGGGGCCACCGCGGTTGAGGTCAATCGGATCAAGGAGGGCAATATTCGCGGCCTGCCCAACCGGTTCGAGACGCGCGCTCAAATCGCGGGCGGGATCGACGAAATCGTCCGCTTCGGACGGCCCGATGATTATTTCGAAACGCTGCCGGCGACCTATGGAGCGCTGAACGCGGCGACATTGAACGACGCTGCGGCCAAGGAATTGCAGCCGGGCCGCCTTGTCATCGTCGTCGTCGGCGACGCCAAGACCGTGAGGCCGCAACTCGCCAAGCTCGGGCTGCCGATCGAAGAGGTTGCCGCCCCGCAGGAATAGCAGCGCATAGCTATGCCCGGCAAACGGTACGGAGCGCGCACTGGTCAAACGGGGCCGCTCCGTCCATATGTGTTGCAATGCACAACTCTCCTCAAATTTCCAACGACCAGCGCCGCCCCTTGCCGGGCAACCGCGAGATGGTTTTCATGATGGCGATGGTGATGGCGCTGAACGCGCTCGCGATCGACTCGATGCTCCCCGCGCTGCCGTCGATCGGCGATGCGCTCGGCGTCACCGTCGCCAACGACCGGCAATATGTGATTTCGACTTATTTGCTCGGCATCGGCGTCGGCTCGCTCTTCTATGGTCCGCTCTCCGACCGGTTCGGGCGCAAGGGCGTGCTCGTGCCGGCGCTTTTTGCCTATGTCGCTTTCTCGATCGGCTGCGGGCTGGCGAACAGTTTTCCGCTCCTCCTTGCGCTGCGTTTTGGCCACGGGATGATCAGCGCCGCGCTCGGTGTCGTCGTCGTTGCGGTAATCCGCGACCTGTTTTCGGGCGACGCGATGGCGAAGCGGCTGTCGATGATCTTCCTTGTCTTCATGATCGTTCCCGCCATCGCGCCGACGATGGGTGCGGGGGTCACCGCCTTTGCCAACTGGCGCGCGATCTTCATCGTGCTCGCGGTGATGGGGGTGGTCATGCTCTTATGGTTGCGGCGGCTTCCCGAGACGCTCGATCCCGCCGACGTTCGGCCGCTCGATGCGCGTACGATGATCGCAGGCTGGGCGACGGTAACGCGGCACCGCCGGGCGGCAGGATATATGTTCGCCTCGGCAATGATGCAGGCCGCGCTCTACGGCTATCTTAACAGCAGCGAACAGATCATCGCCGAGGTGTTCGGTGCGGCAAACTGGTTCCCGCTGGTTTTTGCCTGCGTCGCGGCAGGAATCGCGATCGCCAACTTCTCGAACGCTGCGATCGTCGAACGCTTTGGCGCGAGGCGCGTATCCCAGAGCGCGACCTTCGCTTTCATGCTTACCTCGATTGTGCAGATCGCCGTTGCGTTGAGCGGCGCCGAGACGCTGTGGATGTTCACGGCATTGATGATGGTCAACGTCGGGTTGATCGGCTTTATCGGCAGTAATTTCGGATCGATCGCGATGGAGGATTTCGGGCATATGGCAGGGGTTGCCTCCTCCTATCAGAGCTTTGCAAAGACGCTGGTCGCAGCCGTCGTCGGCGCCTTGATCGGCCAGCAATATGACGGGTCGACGCTGCCGCTCGCCTACGCTTTCCTCATCGCCGGAGTCATCGGACTCGCGCTCGTCTTCTGGGCCGAACGCGGCAAGCTGTTCACGCGGCCGGGGACGGCGCCCCGGAGTCCCTTCTGAGGGATAAAGAAAAGGGGGCTCGGGGGCCCCCTTTTCCCAGATTAACCGATCGACGGCACCGGCGGGACCGGCGGCGGCGGCGCGTCGGGATCGTCCTCATGTACCTCGACGATGCCGCGTCCGACATGGCTGCGGCGATAGCCGTAGAGGAAATAGATGACGAGGCCGACGACACCCCAGATGGGAAGCACCAGCTTCGCGTCGATGGGCAGGTTCCAGAAAAGGAATACGCAGCCGAAGGCCGCGACGGGCGCCACCACCCACACGAAGGGGGTCCGGAAGGGACGATGCCGCGACGGGTCCTTCACGCGCAGCGCGAGCACCGCGATCGACACCATCAGGAAGGCGAAGAGCGTTCCCGAGTTGGAGATGTCGGCAAGCTGGCCTACCGGCAGCAGCGCCGCGGCGATCGCGACAAAGATGCCTGTGATCAAGGTGACGACGTGCGGCGTCTTCCACTTGGGGTGAACGCTTGCGAGCTTTTCGGGAAGCAGCCCGTCGCGTGCCATCACGAAGAAGATGCGCGTCTGGCCGAAGAGCATCATCAGGATAACCGACGGTAGCGCGAGGTTGGCCGCAAGACCGATGAGGTCGCCCGCGCGCGTATAGTTGATTGAGCGGAGCACGTGCGCGAGCGCTTCGTTCGAACAGACCAATGGTTCGTTGCCCTGGGCAGCGAGCGCTGCGCATTCGCGAGCGAACTCGGCGGTGCCGGGCTGCACGCCGAGCGCAGTGGGCTGTGCGCCCATCGCGCCGATCGCCGCAGCTGCGACCAGCAGGTAGAAGATCGTGCAGATCGCAAGGCTGCCGATGAGGCCGATCGGCACGTTGCGCTGCGGGTTCTTGGTTTCCTCGGCTGCGGTCGAGACCGCGTCGAAACCGACATAGGCGAAGAAGATCGACGCCGCGGCGCCGACGATGCCGAGGCCCGAGGTGCCCGCGGGGCCGAACCAGCCGTTCGGCGCGAAGGGCGCAAAATGCTCGCGGTCGAGGACCGGCATCGCAAGAATGACGAACATGGTGAGCGCTGCGACCTTGATCGCCACCAGCACGGCGTTGACGGTCGCGCTTTCCTTGGTGCCGATCATCAGCAGCCAGGTTACGGCGAGTGCGACGAAGATCGCGGGAACATTGATGAACCCGGTGCTGAAGTCGGCCGACGGGATGAAGCCGTTCATCGACCAGGTTGGCCCCGCCTGCAGCATCGTTGGTAGCTCAAAACCTGTCAAACTCTTGACCAGTCCCATGAAATAGCCGGACCAGCCAACCGATACGGCGCTCGCCGCAACCGCATATTCGAGGATCAGCGCCCAGCCGACCATCCAGGCGAGCAATTCGCCGACCACCGAATAGGTGTAGGTATAGGCCGATCCCGACACCGGGACCATCGAGGCGAGCTCGGAATAGCAGAGCGCCGCGACGGCGCAGACCGCGCCCGCGATAACGAAGCTCCACATCATCCCCGGCCCGGCCTTTTGCGCCGCGGCGGCGGTCAGGACGAAAATCCCGGTGCCGATGATTGCGCCGACCCCGAGAAGGGTCAGCTGGACTGCGCCGAGCGAGCGATGCAGCGATTTCTTCTCGGCCGTGGCCAAGATGGCGTCCAGTGGTTTGACGCGACCAAATATCATAGAAAATATCCCCTTGTCGGGCGGCCTTTGCGGGCGCCCTCTCCTGGCGGGGCAGACTAGCCGCTCCTTTGGGCAGCGCAACTTAATTTCGCCGGGTCAAAGCGGCTTTTCTCTGGGAGTAGGACGCGCTTACCGTACCGTAAAGCGCACCCTGTCGATCGTCCGGCCGCCCGGATCGACGAGGGTGAGGATGTGACTGCCCGGCCGCGGTGCGATCTGGAGTCCCGCCTCGGCGTCGCCGGCGAGGCGTTTGTCTAGCATCAGCCGGTGACCGGCTGCGGCGCCGCTGACCACGACCGCGAGCCGCTGACGATCCCCGGGGATATCGGGGTCGATCGCATAGACGCTGCCGCTGACCGGGCTGGTGATGCGCGGACGGCGTGCGGCCGCCGGGGCGGCCGCCATCTCGGTCTGTCCGGTGCCCGCGAGGAAAAACTCGCGCCGCGGCGGCTCGCGCGTCCCGGGAAGCGCGATCTGCCGCACCTCGACGCCGTCGGGCATCACAGGGGATCTGCCGGGACGATCGGCATGAAGCGCCATCATGACGTCACGCCACACTGGCGCGGCGCCTGAGGTTCCCGAAACGGCTCGCATCGAGTCACCCTCAAGATTGCCCACCCAGACAGCGACCGTGTAGCGGTCGGACCAGCCGATACACCAATTGTCGCGCATTCCCTTGGACGTTCCTGTCTTGGCGGCGGCCCAGAAAGGGAGGCGAAGCGCGCTGTCGGCCCCGAAGGCGTCGGCGCGGGCGGTGGCGTCGGCGAGGATGTCGCCGACGATGAAGGCAGCAGCGGGGCTGACGATCTGACGTGGATTGTCGCGAAGCTCACGTGCAGCAAGGAAGTTCACCGGCGACCATTTTCCGTCGTTTGCGAATGTTCTGAATGCATTTGCCTGCTCGATCAGCGAAACTTCCGCCGAACCGAGAGCCAGGCTGAAGCCGTAATAATCGCCGTCTTCGACGAGGCCGTTGTAGCCCAGCGCCCAGAGACGGTCGCGGAACTGCTGCACATCATCGATGAGGAGAGCGCGAACTGCAGGGACGTTGAGCGAGCTCGCGAGCGCCTGACGGACGCTGACAGGCCCTTTGAAACTGTGGTCGTAATTCTTGGGGACATAAAGGCCCGAGGCGGTGTCAAGTTGCACCGGGCTGTCATCGAGGATCGAGGCGGCGGTGAGCCAGCCCCTTTCGATCACCTGCGCGTAAAGATGCGGCTTTAGCGTCGAGCCAGCCTGCCGGCGGGCGTTGGCGCCGTCGACCTGCGCCGCGGTCGACTGGAGCCCGACGCCGCCCACATAGGCGAGGACGTCGCCGGTCGCATTGTCGAGCACGACGACGGCGCCGTCGCGTACCCGGTCGGCGCCAAGCCCGGCGAGCTGGCGGCGAAGCGCAATGATGGCGGCGGTCTGGATGCGGCGATCGATCGTCGTCGTTACGCGTTTACCCGGCCGGTCGAGCAACCGGACCGCGAGGTGCGGCGCGAGCGCCGGGTCGAGCCGCGCGGCACGTTCACCCGAGACGAGGGTGGCAGCGGCGGCGCGGATGGGGCCGCAGTCCGGCACCTCGGCGATCCGGCACGCGCGTTCACCGAGCATTTTCGCGCCCGCCGCGGGGTTGGGCAGAAGCCCCGCGAAAAGCGCAGCGTCGGTGCGGGTCATTTCGGCTGGGCGCTTGCCGAACAGGCTGTTCGCGCCCGCGCCGATCCCCTGCGCTTCGCCGCGCAGCGGGACGAGGTTGAAATAGGCCTCGAGCATCTCCTCGCGGGTCCAGCGTGCCGCAAGGGCGCGTCCCGCGCGCATCTGGCGCAGCTTGGCGAGCCAGCCGCGCTGGCCGGGCTGCGCGAGCTCGGGGGCGAGGAATGCGGCGAGCTGCATCGGGAGTGTCGACGCGCCGCGCGAGCGGCCGCCGGTCCCCCCCATCGTCAGGCGCGCGCGTACTGCCGCGCCAATCGCAAGCCAGTCGACTCCGCCGTGCGCCCAGAAGCGGCGATCCTCGGCCCGCACCACCGCGCTCCGCACAGCGGGGCTGATATCGTCGAGCGGCACCCAGGCGAGGCGGCGGCGCTGGAAATCGACCCGCTCGGTATCGAGCAGCCGCCCGTCGCGGTCGTAAAGCCACGCCTCGCTGGGCTTCCACGCTGCGCGGACGTCGGCATAGGCGGGCATCGCGGGCGGACGGGTGAGGAGATGCGCGGCCGTCGTGATGATGAGCAGCGCGAGAGCCAGCCATGCCAGTGCGTCGAATAGGCGGCGTTTGCGGGGTTGCAGCTCGGTCATGACATGATCGCTTCGTTGCCGACCCTCTATGTCATTCGCATGCGGTGAAGCCGGGATACCGCGAACAGTCGGACCGCCAGCACGGTCCCCGGCCTCATTCCGCTGAGCCCGCCACGGTCAGCGGCGCATTCGGCCACTGGCCTCGTATCGCGGGTGAGTACATGGCTTCAACGCGGGTCGGAGGCAGGGAGAAGCGGCCCGAGCCATTGAGACGGACGACATATTCAACCGCGTGCGTGCCGGCGGGCATCCATCCAAAATAGCCCCGCCAGCTGTCCTTGCGGCGCTCGACATAGCTCGGCTGCCACCCCGTCCCGTCGGCCTGCTCGGCGAGCATCTCGGACTGGCCGCCGAGATTGCCGACGATGGTGGCGCCGGGAGGGATCGGATCGTTGACGATCACCCAGGTCCGGCTCGCGGCGGCGATCACCTCGATCCGCACCTTGAGGACATCGCCGCGCGTCAATTGCTTCGGGTTCGCCGCCTTGACGATGCTGACCGAGCGCTTGATCCGGTAGCCCGCGTTGAGCGGCTCGGTGAGCGGCACCGCCGCCTTGACGCTGACGGTGGCCCAGGGCGAGCCGCCGCCCCGGTGTCGGAGGCTCATTGCGCCTGCGGCGAGCGGAACGCGCAGCGGCTCGGCATCGGAGGCTCGCGGCCAGCTTGCCGCGGCGCTTTTGCCTGCGAGCGCGATATTCGTGGTGCCGGTGATCGCGCTCGCCGGATAGAGCTCGGCAAAGCGGCGGACGACGGTGGCACCCCACGCATTGGCGGGGGTGGTGTCCCAATGGCCGCGGCGCTGGCGCTGGGCGACGCCGACCATCAGCTTGCCGGCATCGTCCTCCCAGCCCTTGCGGCCGAGCACGGCTTCGAGCGCCTTGAGGGCCATTTCATCGCCACTGGTCATCATCCACCACGGCGCGCGCGCATCGTCGACGAGGTCGAGGCGGGTTCCTTCGTAGACGAGCCGCTTGCGGAGTTCGGCTTCGGCGGCGGCGCGCAGGCCGGCGGCGTTTCGCACCCCCGGCGTCCGCTCGATTGCAACCAGCCAGTCGGCGAGCGTCCCCGTCGCCATGTCGGCAGGGGCGAGGTCGATCGCCGCGACGAGGCTGGGGCTCGACGCCTTGTTGCGCGCGAGCGCCGCGAGCGCGGCGATCCGCACCGGGCGAATGTCGTAAGGGCCATAGCCCCTGCGATCGAGACGCCCCTCGACCACGGCTTCGAGAGCCGCGATCATCCTGGCCTTCGAGGCTTCGGGGATCGCAAAGCCGTTGGCGGCGGTCACCGCGAGGACATAGGCGGTCAGCTCCGGCGAACCCTCTATCCGCTCGCTGGGCCAGTAGCGCAGCAGCCCGTCGTCATCGAGATAGACGGGGATCGCCCCGGCGAGCGCCTGCCAGCGACCGAAATCGCCGAGCGCGACCGCGCGCGAGGTCTGCTGTTCGAAACAGTCGTAGGGATAGAGCGCCATATAGTCGCGCACCCCCGCGAGCGGCGGCGCGAGCGTATCTGAGAGCGCGACGTCGACATAGCCGCCGGGGAGCGCGCCCGCGGGCGCTGCGACGGGCAGGCTCGTGTCGGCGCCGACGTGCATCAGGCTGGCGGCCCAGGTCTCGATGGGAACGGCGGGCTCGATGATCTGGTCGAAGACCAGCCGGTCGCGCTGCCTGCCGTTCTTCGCGACGGCCTCGATTGTCCATTGCAACGTGCCCGCCATATCGGGCGCGGTCATCGTCCAGCTGATCGGCACCGCGCCGCCCGCCGGAATGGTGACGGTGAGCGGCGCGCCGGTCGCGACCGCGGGTGTCAGCGACGGAGTTGCGGTGACGGTCATCGGTTGATCGGTGCCGTTGCGCAGCGTGAAGCGCGCGTCATAACTGTCGCCGGTACGGACGAGTTCGGGCAGCCCGGCGAAGACGGCGAGATCCTGCACGGTGCGGATGTTCGTCTCGCCGGTGCCGAAGCTCTGCGATCCGTCGGTTGCGATCGCGACGAGGCGGAAGGCCGAGAGATTGTCGGAAAGCGGAACGTCGACCGTCGCGCGCCCCTTGGCGTCGAGCGCGACATGGCCCTGCCACAATAGCACCGGGCGGAAATCCTCGCGCGTCAGTCCGCTGAGGTCGCCGCCCCCGCCGCCACCGGGCTCGAGCGCCTTGCGGCCATAATGGCGTTTTCCCACCACCTGCATTTGTGCGGTCGAGGTGAGCACGTCGAGCGTGCGGTCGCCCATCATCGCGTCGAGCAATTTCCAGCTCTCGTTGGGGGCAAGCTGGAGCAGCGCCTCGTCGACCGCGACGAAGGCGACGTCGGCGCCGGCGGCGGGCTTGCCGCCCGGGGTCTTGACCTCGATGCTCGCTCTGGCGGTGTCGCGCACGGCATAGCTTTGCTTGTCGGCCTTGACCTTCACGCCGAGCTGATGGCCCTCCCAGCCGACCTTGATCTTGGCGATGCCGAGACGGTAGCTCGGCTTGGCAAGATCGACCAGGGCGGTGGGAGGCGCACCCTCGCTTTTTTCGACCTCGAATCCCACCGCGCGCTTCATCTTGCGGAACCAGCTTTCCCCGCCGGTGACGCGCCCGCGCACCGCCATGACCGAGACATAGACGTCGGGAGCATAGGTCGCAGGAAGCTTGACCTTGACGACCGGGTCGGTGCCCTTCAAGGGCGTGACGAAGCTCGACAACACGCCTTCTCGCTCGACCGTGACGAGCGCGGTGGCCTCGCGGAAGGGCATGCGGACCTGGAAGGTCGCGGTGTCGCCCGCTTTGTAGCGCGGCTGTTCGGCGATCACGTCCATGCGGTCGCCATTGTCGCCGCCGAACCACCAGTCATCGTCCCCTGCGAGCCAGACAGAGCGCACCGCGCGCGCTTCATTTCCGTCGGCATCGGTCGTCGTCGCGACGACGGTAACTTCGCCCGAGACGCCGGGTGCCATCGCGCAGCTTGCGCGCCCGAGCTTGTCGGTCGCCGCGCTGCAACGCGCGCCGAGGCGGATCGTGCGCATCTGGTTGTCATAGGCGTAAAAGCCGCCGATCAGCCGGCGCCGCGCGGTGATGATCTCGCGACTGTAGAGCGCGACCTCGATGCGCTGGCCGCGGATCGGTTTGCCTTCAAGATCGAGGGCGATGAACTTGAGGCGCAGATCCTGGTCGCGCATAAGCCAGCCGTCGGTCTTGAGCCCGAGGCGAACCGCAGAAGGGTAGAGCGTTATACGGCGGCTGGACGTCAACGTCTCACCATTGGCATCGGCATAGTCCATCTCGACCGCCATGACCGTCGGTTCGCTGATGGGCTGGTCGACAGCGACGCTGGTGGTCGCGGTGCCGTTGGTATCGAGCGTCAGCGGCACGGAGCGCGCGAGCGGCATTTCGGCCCGCGGCGCCTCGCCATCGTCGTCGAGCTGGACGACGCCCTCCTTGACCGGCTGGCCGTCGAAATCCCAGTCGCGATAATCCTCTGGCGGCGACCAGCTCGGGCGGAAATTGGTGCGCAGCTCGATCGGCAGGTTCGGGGCGGGGCCGCCCGACAGGTAGCCGACGAACAGCGACAGCGGCACCGCGGTGGGCCGTACCGGCGGGGTCTTGGGTCCCGTCACCTCGGCCTTCATCGTGGGAAGGCGATATTCGTCGACACGGATCGACTGGTCGGTCCATATCGTCTTTTCCTCGCCCTTGGCATCCTTGGTGACGAAGACCAGGTCGTAATCGCCCATCGGAGCTGATTTGGGGACGTTCCAGACATTTTCGCCGCTCCCGCTTGCATCAATCGCGAACGGCATTTCGAACTCGGTGTCCGAGCCGCGATGCACGAGGCGGAGCTTTCCCGTCATCGCTTCGGGGATGCGGAAGCCTGTGCCGACGGGACGGCGGAGGATGTGCTTCATGTTGACCGTCTCGCCCGCTTTCACGAGCGCGCGGTCGAGGATGGTGTGGAGAATGTCGCCGCGTTCGGACCAGCCATAGGGCAGGTCGAAATCATAGGGCCGGATGCCGTTACCCCAATCGGTGAGGGTGAAGCTGAAATCGCCGCCCGCGCGCGCGGTGACCATCAGCGCGTGGCCCTCGCTGCCGGCGGGATCGGGATCCGCCTCGCAGCCTGAATAGGTCTGGGGTTCAGGAAGGCCGGTCGGGAAGGCGAGGCGGCCCGCCTTGTCGGCGCTGCCGCGTGCGAGGAGGCGGCCGGTGCAGCTGTCGGTGACGCGGATCTCGGCGCCGGGGACCGGCCGCCCGCTGTCGAGCGACGTCACCCAGGCGAGCGAGCTTTCGCGGCCCCATTTGAAATGCACCGCCATATTGGTGACGAGGGCGGCGGTCGCGACATAGCGCGTCGCACGGCGGCCGAGCAGGGCCGCGCCGAGCTCGGGGCTCGCAATCTCGACAACGTGAAAGCCCTTTTCGGCGAGGGGAATGCCGATGACCTCGAATGCCCGGCCGCCGCCCGGCGGGGTCAATGTAAGCTCGCGGCGGGCGCCGCCGTCGGGCGCGCCTTCGAACACCGATTTTGTGCCGGTGTAGTTGACGGTGACCTCCGCCCCGGTCGCGTCGCGCTCCTGGCGATAATCGGTGTCGTCAGCGTCATCGACGCGCCGCAGCCAGCGGGCGATCGCCGCATCGTCGTCGCCGACGCGGAGCGTGGTTGCGGGCATCTGGAGATTCTTCTGCACGAGCGACGCCTCGACCCCGCGCACGGTGACGGGCAGCACGCCGCCCTCACTTGCCTCCAAAATGCCGAAGGGCGCGGCGAATTTGACCAGCGGCGGGGCGCGGTCGATGTGGAATTTCAGCGGGAAATTCGCCTGATTCTGGAGGGCGCGGCCGCTCTGGTCGGTCACGCCCTCGGGCAGAGCGAGCGCCGCGTCCACATTCTGCGGCAGCGGACCTGCGAAATGCACCTCGGTGAGCCAGGGGTCACTCTTCTCGCTGTCAGAGGCTTTGGCCGCGAGACGCTTGCCATCGGTGGTCGCGAGCGTCGCGGCGAGCGCTGTGGCGCGCGCGACGGGTGCGGCAAATTTGAGCGTGATGTCCTTGATCGGGTTGCATCCCGCCTGCGGATTGACGCGGCTGCACACCATCTTGGCGGTGAAGGCGGGACGCACCTTGTAATCGAAGCGCTGGTCGCGCCCGGCGGTGCGCGCGGGAGCGCCAGCCTGGCTGATGCGCGCGTCCCAGACGAGCGCCATCTCGCGTCCGGGCGGCAGCGGGCGTCGGCACTTGACCGGCACGATGCGATCGAGCGCGGCGTCGCGGTCTGCACCTGCGGCGGGGAGGCGCTCGGGGAGCCCGGCGTCATAGGCAAAGGAGCGCGTCTGCCAGTCGTTGGCGCCGAGCCCGGTCAGGATCTCGCTTGCGGTCTCGCGCTTCAGCACGTCGACCGGAATCTTTTCGCCGATGCCGTCAACCGCGCAATAGGCAAAGCGGCCGACCGAGGCGCGGTCGGCAGCGACATTGGTCGCAACGAGAAATATCTGGTCCTCCTCGATCCCCTCATAGGTGCCGCCCGCGAGCACAGCGCGCGCGGACGGGCCGCCCGTGTCGAGCGCGAAGCGGTCATTGCCGGCCACCGAAACCCCGCGCGCGGTGACGAGGCCGGGGCGGAGCGAGACGTGGCAGCGCTTGCCCCCCGGTAGCGGTGCCCCGAATTCGAGCACCCAGGTGCGCGTGTCGACCCAGCGGCCGGTTGCGGGAAGCTTGCAGTCGTCGGTGGCGGGCGCCTTGGCGCGCGGATCGCCGAGCGCCACCATGTCCTCCGAAAAGCGCAAGGTAAAGCGCGTGATCGTGCCGTCGCCTGTGCCCGAACTTCCGGGCGTCGCGAGCGTGACCTGCGGAACGGTATCGCCGCCCGCGGCTGTCGCGAGCGCTGCGAGAGGAAGAATCAGCGCCAGACGCGTCTTGCTCGCCAGCCGCTTTGCGAACCCGCGCCACCCCTCGTTCATGCCGCCGCCCTTCCCTGTCTTGCGCGCGCTGCTATCCTGCTGGAAACAGGGATTGGAGTCCACCCGTCACGGCGCGCGAGCAAGCCTAATGGTACCTGAAAAAAAGGGTGTGACGGCGGTCACAATGCGCGCGTCTCAGCGCGCGAGCATCGGTCCGAGCGGGCGCCCGGCGAAAATATGGACGTGGAGGTGCGGGACCTCCTGATGGCTGTCGAAGCCGACATTGGCGAGCAGGCGATAGCCTGGCGCGACGAGTCCCTGGTCGCGCGCGACCTTGCCGACCGCGCGTACGAAGCCCGCGATCTCTTCGGCGCTGCCGCGCTCGGAAAAATCGTCCCAGCTGACATAGGCACCCTTGGGGATAACAAGGATGTGCAGCGGTGCCTGCGGATTGATGTCATGAAAGGCGAGCGCATGCTCGTCCTCATAGACTTTCTGGCACGGCAGCTCGCCGCGCAGGATACGCGCGAAGATGTTGCTGTCGTCATAGGGAAGGGTGGCGTCGATCGGCATATTCGCTCCTATTGCTGGCGACTGGCCTTTTCGGCGAGCCCCGAGGTGCCGTGGCGGCGCACAAGCTCGGCAGCGACGGCGTCCCAGCCGAGGTCGCGCTCGGCAAGCAGCACGGTCAAGTGAAAGATGAGGTCGGCGGCTTCGCCGGTCAGAGCCGCATCCCCCTCCGTCAGCGCGGCGATGATCGTCTCGGTCGCCTCTTCGCCGACTTTCTGCGCAATCTTGCCGCGACCTTTCGCAGCGAGGCTCGCCACGTAAGAGGCGCCAGCTTCGCCCGCGGCGAGCCGGTCCTTCACGACCGCCTCAAGCTGCATCAAAGCCGCGCCGATGTCGTCCGCCATCCTTGGTCCTTCCTTCACCGATCACCCCGAGCCTGCCGCAAGGTGGTCCGGTTCCCCCTTCGGCGGCTCTCGATGAGCGGAAGGGAGTCCGTCGCGACCTAGCCGCGGACAAGCCACTGGACAAGGCCGCACGGCTCTGGTCGAAGGCGCGCATGGCCGACGTAAAGCTTCATCCCGACTGGCTCGCGCGGATCGGCGGCGAGTTCGATCAACCCTATATGGTGGCGCTCAAAGAGTTTCTCGCGGGCGAGCGCGCGAAAGGCAAGACGATCTACCCGCGCCCCTCGCACTGGTTCGCTGCGCTCGACGCGACGCCGCCGCAGGACGTACGTGTCGTCATTCTGGGGCAAGACCCTTATCATGGGCCGGGCCAGGCGCATGGGCTCTGCTTTTCGGTGCAACCGGGAGTCCGCGTACCCCCGAGCCTCGTCAACATCTACAAGGAATTGAAGGCCGACCTCGGTATCCAGCCAGCGCGCCACGGATATCTTGGACATTGGGCTGAACAGGGCGTCCTGCTTCTCAACAATTGCCTGACGGTGGAGGCGGGTCTCGCCGCGTCGCACCAAGGCAAAGGGTGGGAGCGCTTTACAGATGCCGCGGTCGCGGCCGTTGCGGCCGATCCCGCCCCCAAGGTTTTCATCCTCTGGGGCAGCCACGCACAGCGCAAGGCAGCGAACCTTCCGGGCCTCGGTCCGGGGGGCGCGCACCTGATCCTGCGCGCGCCGCACCCTTCGCCGCTGTCGGCGCACAATGGCTTCTTTGGCTCCAGGCCGTTCAGTCAGGCCAATGCGTTTCTCGAGGCACGGGGGCGCGGCACGATCGACTGGCAGTTGCCCGAACCGGCGGACATCGACGCGGGATGAATTTGCTGGCCGATCCGGTGACGCTTGCGGTGCTGGTCATCGCAGTGATCCTGCTTGGTATGGCCAAGGGCGGGCTCTCGGGAATCGGCGCGCTCGCAACCCCGCTCGTCGCGCTCGTGCTGGCGCCGACGATCGCAGCGGCGCTGTTGCTTCCCATCCTGATCGTACAGGACATCGTCAGCGTCTGGGCGTTTCGCAGGACATGGGATGGCTGGATCGTCGCGTGGATGCTCCCCGGTGCAGCGAGCGGGATCGCTGCCGCTTGGTATTTCGCCGATCAGGTCAATGAGGCCAGGTTGATGGCCGCGCTCGGTGCGATCACGCTCGCTTTCGGAGTCTACCGTCTGTGGGTCGAGCGCGGCGGGCGGATCGTTGCCGCGTCGCGTTCGCCCGGCTGGGTCGGCAGCCTCTTCGGCGTAGCCACGGGCTTTACCAGCCAGATCGCGCACGCGGGCGGGCCGCCGTTCCAGATGTGGGTAACCCCGCGCCAGCTCCCGCATCTGATGTTCGTCGGCACGAGTTCGGTCCTTTTCGCAATCATCAACTGGATGAAGGTTCCGGCCTATCTTGCACTTGGCGCGTTCCGGCGCGACGTGGTCGTGGCGGCGCTTCTGCTCATGCCGCTCGCTATCGTCTCGACCTTGCTCACGGTGCGCTGGCTGAAGCGGATCGACGGCGCGCGCTTCTATACCCTCATCTATCTGCTCATGGTGCTGCTCGGTGCCAAGCTTTTCTGGGAAGGGCTTGCAGGATGAACGCTCCGGTGATCCTGGTCGACGCCGATGCCTGCCCGGTAAAGGAAGAGGTGTATCGCGTTGCCTGGCGGCACGACGTTCCCGTGAAGATCGTCAGCAACAGCCGGCTGCGGGTGCCCGAGCATCCACTCGTCGAGCGGGTCCTCGTCTCCGATGGCTTCGATGCGGCCGACGATTGGATCGCCGAGGCTGCGACGCCGCGCAGTGTCGTGATCACTGCCGACATATTGCTCGCCGACCGTGCGCTCAAGGCGGGGGCAGTTGTCCTTGCCCCAACGGGCAAGGCCTTCACCGCCGCGTCGATCGGCCCCGCGATCGCGACGCGCGCCATCATGGCCGACCTGCGCGCCGGAATGGGGGAGGGCATCGGCGGCCCGCCACCCTTCTCCAAGGCCGATCGTTCGCGATTCTTGCAGCAACTCGACGCCGCGCTCGTACGCCTCAAGCGCCAATCTTGAATTTCTTCCCTGCAAATTCAAAGCCTTGTGAAATTTCTTTGGGTTAGTGATGCCGATCACGGCCGCGTTGGACTGTCCGCGGCATAAGCGGGGCATCGGGACGATCCCGAGACAGTTTGAGAGTTGATTACCCCCCGCTTTTGAAAGGACAGGATTATGACCAAGAAGATGTTGATTGCCCCCGTGATGGCCCTGACGATTGCGCTCAGCGCGACCCCCGCGATGGCGCAGTCGGCCCAGCCGACGCAGGGCGGGCTCACAATTGTTTCCAATCCGGTGCAAATTCTGATCGGCTTGCTGCTCCCAGCCGTGCAAAAGGTTCGCGAGGCCGCGCGCTAAAGCATGACCCATATGTCAGGGGCCGGGATGGCGGCCCTGCGGCAGCCCTCCCGTCGCTTTATGCTGGCGGGAGGGTTTTTGCTGCCCGAAAGCCTTAGATCTTCGAACTCGCGTTCTCCCAATATCCTTGACCCCGCCCCCTCGCGGACGCATGCTTGCCTCATGGCGCGAACCTACACGAGCTTCGCCGATTTCTGGCCTTTCTACCTGCGGGAGCATAGCAAGCCCTCGACACGGGCGCTGCATTACGCGGGGACGAGCCTCGTCGTGGCGATTGCGCTGGCGGCCCTCGTGACGGCACGCTGGTGGTGGTTTGCGGCCCTCCCGGTCGCGGGCTATTTCTTTGCCTGGATTGCGCATTTCGCCGTCGAAAAGAACCGGCCTGCGACCTTTACCTATCCGTTCTGGAGCCTCGCTGCCGATTTCCGCATGTGGGGGCTGTGGCTGACGGGGCGGCTGGGCCCCGAACTCGATCGTGCGGGAGTGGCGCGGGTTTCGCGCTGACGCCGCCGAACCGGAGGAGATGAGGAATGACCGTGAACAGCGCAAGCGCCCGCTACGAAGGCTTCGGCAAGGATGGCAAGGGGCATATCTGGACGAAGCGCGGTGCGCTCGACGGCGAACCCTATGGCTTTGCGTCTCGCTTCGAGGATGGGCCTGGCACCAATCCCGAGGAACTGATCGCGGCGGCGCACGCTGCCTGTTTCACCATGGCCCTGTCCTTTGCGCTGGCGCGCGCCGGCCATTCGGATGGCCAGCTGGACACGCGCGCGGACGTGACACTCGAGCGCGATGGAGATGGCTTCAAGGTGACGAAATCGGCGCTGACGCTGACCGCGACCATCCCGGGTATCGCGGCTGAGGAGTTCGCCCGCCTTGCTGCGGACGCGGAGGCGAACTGCCCGATCTCGAAACTTCTCGATTGCGAGATCACTCTTGCGCATAGTCTTGCCAACTAGGACCACGATGCGCGGTAGCGCTACCCAGTCCATCCGCGCGCGGGCGACCTGCGCGGCGCCTGAGGCCGCGATATCGCTGTTCGGGAAATTGGACTCGGCAGCGCGTTTCGCCTAGGATGACATCGGTTACCTCAGTGGCAGGAGATCGACGATGCGCAGGCAATTGGCAGCGACGCTGGCGATCTTCTTGACGACCGCGTGCGGCACGCCCACCGACCAATCGAGGACCCAGGACGAGGCGAGTTCGGTGCTTCCCTCAGGTCCCGAGGCCCAGATTGACGCGGTCGCGGCAGCGGATCTGCCCGCCGGCGTACGCGACGCGGTGCTGGGCCGCGTGCCGGGCATGACCATCACGGGCGCCAAGCGCAAACAGCGCGATGGAATGATCTTCTATGATGTCGAAGGTACGCGACCTGACGGCAGCGAAGTTGAGCTTGACCTCCTCGAGGAGAAGGGGCGCTTCACCGTCGTCGAGGTGCAGCGCGACATCCCCTGGGCGGAGGCGCCGGCACCCGTCATCGCCGCAGCGCGCGCTGCGCCCGATGCGTTCGAGCCGGTGCGGGTCATCGAAAGCAAGCAGGAGGATGGCACCGTCATCTATGAGCTGTTTGCTGCCGGAAAATCCGATGAACCCGCCGCCGAGATCGACTGGAAGGACGGCAAGGCGGCTGTGCGGCGCGAACGCGCGATCTATTGATCCTTTGCCGCGGGATCGGTGAGATCGTCGGTGACCTTGAGCAGCAGTAGCGGCGCATCGCCGGCCTCGGCGATCGCATCGACAAAGGCAGCGCGCGTGGCGGGTTCGTCATAGACCATCTTGGCATCATACGCCGCTTTCCACGTGGCGCGGTCCGGCCATTCGGCAATGCCGATGAAACGCGCTGTTTCCGCGGGCCCCTCCTCGCGGTGGAGGCGCGAGCCGAGCGAGCCATATTTCGCGCGGATAAGCTCAGTCCCGCGGCGCCAGGCGGCGCGGAACTGCTCCTCTTTGCCCGGATGGACCTTCCACCAATAGGCTGCGACGAACATCAATCCTCCTTCAACTGGCAGGTACCGTCGCGCCATTGCTCGGTTCCCCCGGCGAAGAACCAGTGCGCGCGGGACCGGTTGATGCTCTCGTTGTAATAGCAGACGTCGGTCGCGCCGCTCGACGGGTCGATGAGCACCGACCACTGATGCGGCCCGCAATTGTGCGTCTCACATGCCCACGACATGAGCTTGCCTTCATAGCTTCCTATCGGCGCGGAGGGTCCCGCAAGCGTTTCGATCGTGCGGCGTATCTCGGCATTGGTGACGGTCTTCGCAAGTCCGGCTTTGACCACCGGATGGTCGTTCCAGGTGACGCCGTTCACGACGTCGAACGGATAATGGTCGACATAGGCTTCAAGGCCCGTGTCGGCTTTTGGGGCAGAGGGAGGCGCTGCGATCTTGGCCGAAGGAGCTTCGGATGCTTCGGCAGTTTTCGGGTTCTCTCCGCATGCGGCGAGCGTCAGGGCGGTCAGAGCGGCAAGGATCAACAGGCGGCGGTGGGTCATGGCGATCATCTCCCTTTTGGCGAGTATGCCATGGCGACACCGCCGCCGGAAGGCTTAGCGGCAGCGAACGTCCTTGTTGCCGCCCCGATCGATCGCGCGTCCGGCGACCGCGCCGCCGATCGCGCCGAGCACGGTTCCCAGCGTTTTCGAATCGCCTGGCGCGATGACGTTGCCGAGCGCCCCGCCGGCGATGGCGCCGACGATCAGACCGGTGGTGCCGTCGGAACGGCGGCAATAGTAGCGGCCGTCGCGCCCGCGATAGACACGGTCATCATTGTTCAGTCGGCGCTCGCGGTAGCGGCGGTCGCTGCGATAGTAGTTATCGGCATAATAGCCGCCGTAGCGCGGGTCGGGGTTGTTGTAATCATATCGCCCGTAGCGGTCGTAATAGGCGCTATCGTAATAGCCATAGCCGCCATCGTCATATCCATATCCGCCTGTCGAGGCGCAGCCGCCGGCGAGCGCTGTCGCGGCGGCGAGCGGGATGAGGGGGAGCAGTTTCATGGAAAGGTCTCTCCTGTCTTGGCCGGTGTGCAAAGCCCAAGGGGACGGGCAGGCCGGCAATGGACCCCGGTGAATAGACCCGCCAGACGGCCGGGAGTTCCGCGTCGCACGTTCGCGAGCGACGCGCTTGACCTCAACCGCCGTTGAGCTTTCATAAGGGCGGGCAATGATTCGCAAGACGGAGCCTGCCCATGCTGTACCGCCCTCTGACGCGCGAGAGCGACGTCGTTCCAGTGTCCACAACCGACCCTTTCCTGCGCCGCTATTTCGCGCGCATCGGCTATGCCGGTCCGATCGCCCCGACGCTCGAGGTGCTGAGCGCGCTCCAGGCGGCGCATCTTGCCGCTATCCCCTTCGAGACGTTCGACGCGCTGGTCGACGGCGCGGTCGACATCCACCCTGACGCGATCGAGGCGAAGCTCATCGATGGTGGGCGCGGCGGCTATTGCTTCGAGCAGAACGGCCTGTTCCTCCGCGTGCTCCGCGCGATCGGCTTCGACGCAGAGGGACTGCTCGGCCGGGTTCGCTGGATGCAGCCTCCCGGCGCCCCGCCGGCACCGCGCAGCCATATGGTGCTGCGCGTGCGGATCGGCGGACGGCCGTGGCTTGCTGACGTCGGCTTCGGGTCGGCGGTGCCCCCCTCGCCGCTTGCCATGGACAGCGAGGCGCCGCAGCCGACGCCGCACGAGAGCTATCGCATCGTGCGGCGCGGCGACCAATGGAGCGTGCGCCTCAAGGCGGGCGGCGACTGGCTGCCGGTATACGTCATCGACGACGCTGTGCCGCCCGTCATCGATTACACGGTCGCCAACTGGTACACCTCGACCCACCCCGACTCGCATTTTCGTCATCAGCTGATCGCGGCGCGCACGACGGCAGATGCGCGCTATGCGCTGCGCGACAACCGGCTGACGATCCGCCGCGCCGACGGCGCGACTGATCGGCGGTATCTCGCCGCCGACGCGATTGAGGCCGCGCTCGGCGAGCTGTTCGGTCTGCCGGCACGCCCGCACTGGCGCGGTGCGATCGAGCGCGCGGCGGCGGCCGAGGTGGACGTATAGCAAATTGGCGGCGTCAGGGCAGTCGTCCGGGCGAACAGGGACGCTCAAGTGGGTCAGTCGATGATGACGTCCTTCCCTTCGGCGCGCAGCCGGGCGAGGCCCTCCTTCATCGCCGCAAGCGCCTCGGGCGGGTGCGAAGTCCAGCTTTCGACCTCTCCCACGATGCGCAGCGGTGCCCGGCTACGATAGCTGCGGGTGGGGTTGCCAGGGAATTTCTTGTCGGTGAGATTGGGATCGTCAAACCAGTCGCCGGTCGGCTCGACGATATAGATGCGCTCGCGGCCGTCGCCTGACGCGAGCTCGCAGCCCCAGATCGCTGATTCGAGCGCGGCGGAAAAATAGACCCACGAGAGCGGCGCGCCGTCGACATAATTGCTCGCCTGCCCCGGGGCGAGCAGGTCGCCGACTGACAGGTCAGCGCGTGTGCCGTGATAGAAGATCGCGCCGGCGTCGGGGCCGGTGGCGGCGGGGGTGTCGGAGTCTGTCATGCGGGTCCTCGCTTTCAGTGGGTTTATTCATCGCCCTACCCTTGGGGCGTTATTACGAACGTGCCGGGCCGAGGTGCCCGTGAGCAAATCAATCTCGGTCAAGCGGTGTAGCTGCCGATGGCTGGAGATTGCGCCGTGATGACCCGCTCTCCTAATGTAATAGGGGGCGGGGTGCTATCTATAGAGGGCCATCTCGACGGGGGAAGCTGTCGGGATCGCAATGAAGCCTTTTCATCGCCCGCATCGATCATACAAAGCGGCACTTTTAAATGGTATTGCGAGGCATTTGCGATGATATCCCGATCATGCCATGCGTCGATTCCCGAGATGTCGCCAAAACGCTCAGCTTCCTGACGGTTCACCTCTTGGTGGGCTTCACTGTGGCGTATCTGCTAACTGGGTCTTTCGCGGTTGCCAGCGGGATCGCGATGATCGAACCCATGGTCAATGCGGTTGTGTTTTTCTTCCATGAGCGCGCATGGCGCGGGGAGTTCTCGTTCGGGCGACTGATGGAGCATCGGCACAAACCGTTTGGCCCAGCGCATTGGCGCTGGCCGATCTGCTTCCATTTGGACTGTGACAGCCGCGCATCAACCTTTGAAGCTGCGATCAGTCCAAGTCGGGGGCGTGGCCATATTCCGCGTAAAGTTCCAGCAGCCGCTCGGGGCTGATGCCCTGCGTCTGGGTCTTCGCCAACTCATGATCCGCATCATCGAGGCAGATCAGCGGCCGTAGCCGCCTCGATTGCGGATGGACCCAGCAGCCTTGGTTGATCGTTTCTGGAAAGCCGGGAAGGCTGTTCCCCAACCAGCCCCACCACGGGCCTAGGTCGCAGTGGCGCCCATCGTCGAAGCTCTCGACATAGCGGTCGAAATTTGCGCGCGAGAGGGTGGACCAGACGCCATAGGAGAATTTTTCGGGCATGCCGTGGACCGGGATCTCGAAGATGCAGCGGATGAAAAAATCCTCACCGCCGATCACGCAGAAATCGTCGGACAGGAAATTGTCACCGACGCGAACCGCGCTGTTGGGTTCGACAGGATCGGCCTTGCCCCAATAGTCCGGCGCGCGCCACCCGAGGTCGAACATGCCTTCATGCTCGACATCGCATTGCGTGCATTTCCAACGGGCGGATTGCAGGATTTCCAGCGCGGACGGTTTACGCCGCCCGAACAGCCTCCCGACCAAGCGCCCGGCAGGTATCAATCAATCCTGCTCCCGGCCACCCGCGCCCATGTACAGCTCGCGGCCCGTCTCCTCATAGACCTCGCTCATTTGCGCCATGCCTTTTTCGGCCTCTTCTGCCGCGATGAAGCCTGCGCTGTCCTGATTCTGCAGCCTGGCGAACTCGCGGACTTCCTGGCTGATCTTCATCGAACAGAATTTGGGCCCGCACATGCTGCAGAAGTGGGCGGTCTTGGCACCCTCCGCGGGGAGGGTCTGGTCATGATATTGCTCGGCGGTGTCGGGATCGAGGCTGAGATTGAACTGGTCGCGCCAGCGGAATTCGAAGCGCGCTTTCGATAGCGCGTCGTCACGGACCTTGGCGGCGGGGTGACCCTTGGCGAGGTCGGCGGCATGGGCGGCAAGCTTGTAGGTGACGACACCGACCTTCACATCGTCGCGGTCGGGCAGCCCCAAATGCTCCTTGGGCGTGACATAACAGAGCATCGCCGTCCCGTACCAGCCGATCATCGCGGCGCCGATGCCGCTGGTGATATGGTCATAACCCGGCGCGATGTCGGTGGTGAGGGGGCCAAGCGTATAGAAGGGTGCCTCGCCGCACGCTTCGAGCTGCTTGTCCATATTCTCCTTGATCTTGTGCATCGGGACATGGCCCGGCCCCTCGATCATGACCTGGACATCCTGATCCCACGCGCGCTTGGTGAGTTCGCCCAGCGTGTAGAGCTCGGCGAACTGTGCCTCGTCGTTCGCGTCGGCGATACTTCCGGGGCGCAGGCCGTCGCCCAGCGAATAGGCGATGTCATAGGCCTTCATGATCTCGGTGATCTCGTCGAAGCGTTCGTAGAGGAAGCTTTCCTTGTGGTGCGCAAGACACCATTTCGCCATGATGCTGCCGCCGCGGCTGACGATGCCGGTGACGCGCTTTGCGGCAAGCGGGACGTAGGGCAGGCGCACGCCCGCATGGATGGTAAAATAGTCGACGCCCTGTTCGGCCTGTTCAATGAGCGTGTCGCGGAAGATTTCCCACGTCAGTTCCTCGGCGATGCCGCCGACCTTTTCGAGCGCCTGATAGATGGGGACGGTGCCGATCGGGACGGGCGAGTTGCGGATGATCCATTCGCGCGTGTCGTGGATGTTGCGCCCCGTCGAGAGGTCCATGACGGTGTCGGCGCCCCAACGGATCGACCAGACCATCTTGTCGACTTCGGAGGCGACGTCGGAGGCGACCGCGCTGTTGCCGATATTCGCGTTGATCTTCACGAGGAAATTTCGGCCGATCGCCATCGGCTCGCTTTCGGGGTGGTTGATGTTCGACGGAATGATCGCGCGGCCGCGCGCAACTTCCTCTCGCACGAACTCGGGGGTGACATAGTCGGGGATGCTCGCGCCCCAGTCCTGGCCGTCGCGAATATATTCCGCGAGGCGTTCGCGGCCGAGATTCTCGCGCGTTGCGACATATTCCATCTCGGGCGTGATGATGCCGCGGCGGGCATAGTGCATCTGGCTGACGTTGGCGCCGGGCCTCGCGCGAAGAACTTTCTTGCGGACATTGGGGAAGGCGGGGACGCCGCCCGAACGGTCGGGGCCAAGCTGGCCGTTGTCCTCGGGCCGCACCTCGCGCTGGGCGACTTCCTCGACGTCGCCGCGCGCCCGGATCCACGCCGCGCGCAGTTCAGGGAGCCCCTTGCCGATGTCGATGCTTGCATTCGGGTCGGTATAGGGGCCGCTCGTGTCATAGACGCGCACCGGGGACTCGCCTGACGAGGGTTCGAGGAGAATCTCGCGCATCGCGACCCGGATGCCGCTTCCAGTGGGCGAGGCGACATGGATCTTGCGGCTGCCCCGAATCGGGCCGGTGGTGACGCCGATCGGATCAGCAGCTTCAATGCGGGAATCGATGTCGGCCATGTCTCTCTCCAAGCGCTTCGGAGCGAGAATGGGGATTCCGTGTTCGGAACACCGACCCTCCCTCCGCCGGTATTACCCGGATCAGGTTCAACGGGTCGCGGCTTGTTCCGCTCTCAACCTGTTTCTGCACACAGGCTCCCCGGGGATGGGGCGTTATAGGACGGCCGCGATACACTGTCCATGCGTGTGGCCGAGGGCTCGCTTTTCGGGCCGAAGTGTGCCGACAGCCGCCCGCCGGGACCGGTTCGTCCGCGACGGGGGAGTCCGCCCGGCGGGCGGCTGTCCTCGACGCGTCAGGCCGCGACGCGTGCGGGAAATCCGGCGCGCCAGCGCGCAGCGGCAATCGCAACGCGCTGGCCCAGCGAGTAAGCGGTGGCGCGGTCGCCCGCCTTGGGCGTGACCTTCGCGCTGTCGTTCGCCGCCTGGGCCATGGCGCCGATGAAGCTGCCGATACGGTTTTCGCTGTCGGTCGCCGCGCTTGTGTCGTCATTATTGCCCGGAAGTTGCCCGGTCCCGATCCAGACCATGCCGTGCTGCGCGGCAAAGATCGCGAGGCTGATCAGCGTGTTGAGCTTGTCGCCCGACGGCGAGCCCGAGACGGTGAAAGCGGCGGCGAGCTTGTCCTGCCAGTCGCGCGTCATGAATATCCGCGTGCTCTCATTCATGAAGGCCTTCATCGGCGCCGACACATTGCCGACATAGGTGGGCGATCCGAAGATCAGCGCGTCGGCCTGGTTCGCCGCCGCGAAAAGTTCGCCGAAATCGGTCTGGCCGGGCTCGATGCGCAACATCACGGCGGTTGCTCCCGTCGCCTCCACGCCGCGCGCGACATCGCCGGCGAGCACTTCGGTGTGGCCGAAACCCGAATGATAGATGATGGCAACCTGCGTCATATCTGTCCTCCTGATGCCGCCGGAGGGGCCGGGCGGCTTGCGCGAGGGAAGATGATAGGGTAGGAACCAATAGTGAAGTACGCACCTTGAGGTAACTACCCAGATGACTGCTCTCCGCTGCATCGACAAGCCCGATCCGCTCGCGCAAAATTGCCCGTCGCGCGATATGCTCGATCTGATCGGTGATCGCTGGAGCCTTCTCATCATGCTCGTCGTTGGCCAGGGCACGCATCGCAATGGCGAACTGAAACGGCGCGTGGGCGGGATCAGCCAGAAGATGCTGACCCAGACCTTGCGCGCGCTGGAAGCGAACGGGCTGGTCGAACGGCGTGATTTCCAGACGGTCCCGCCGCACGTCGAATATTATCTGACCCCGCTTGGCGCCTCGCTGCAACGGGCGCTCGCGCCGCTGTTCGGATGGATCGATCGCGAATTTTCGGCGGTGCTCGCTGCGCGCGCGGCGTTCGCGGCTCGCGAGAACGCCGCCTAGCGCTCCGGCCCCGCCACGGCCGAGGCGTCAGATCCGGCGCGCCAGATAGACGCCCGCGATCATCAGCGCGATTCCCGCCGTGCGCATTGCGTCGATCGGGTATCGCAGCGAGCCGAAAAGGCCAAAATGGTCGATCGCCGCGGCGCTGACGATCTGGCCGACGAGGACGAAGAAGATCGCATTGCCGACCCCGAATCGCGGCGCGATGAAGGTCACCGCGATCACATAGAAAGCGACGAACAGCCCGCCGAAATAATATTGCGGCGGAACGCCAGCCGACAATCGCACCGCGCCGAGCGATCCCGTTGCCGCGGTGCCCGCGAGCGCGATGGTGAGCGCGAGACCGAAGAGGATCACCGACGCGGCCATCGGACTGCCGAGCCGGGCGCCGAGCCCGCCGTTCAAGGCGGCGAGCACCGGGATGCCGACCCCGGTCAGGAACATGATGAAGGCAAAGGTCGGGGCGTTGTTGGCGGTCATGGCGCTCTCCTGCGGGCACGCGCTTGTCCCCGCTTGCGCGGGTCGCCGCAAGAAGCTTCTGATCGCTGGGGCTTGCGAGAAGCTGTGCAGGCCTCGCACGCGCTCGCTAGAATTGATAGGCGATGCCCGCGCCTCCAATCCACTGGTCGGCGTCACCTGCGATCCGGACGATCGGTGAGGCGGCGTAGCGGCTTGTCACGCGCCCATATTGGACGCCGCCGATGAGGACGAGGCCCTTGCGCAGGTCACCCGAAAGCGAATAGGCGCCCGCCGCGCCGATCGTATATTTGCCGGCGGTCGCCTTGCGACCAGCGCCGTCATAGACCGGCAGCCCGCTAGCGTCGCTGCCCGCCTGGTCAATGTCGAAATAATAATCCCCGAAGCCCTTGCCATAGACGTTCACCGACGCCGACAGGCCGACATAGGCGCGCTTCGAAATGGGGGTGCCATATTCGATCGTCGGCGAAGCAACCCAGCTGCCGTGGCGGCCGGAAATATCCTTGAGTGCGACAACCCGAAAGCCGACCTGATCATATTTGCTGGTGATCAGGCCCGAATAGGTGACCCCCGCCGAAATGCCTGCCTCTACCGCCAGTTTGCGCTCGCCGAGCGCCTCCACCTGCGGGTCCTTGATACGCCCGGTACGGTCGCTCCTGAGGTTGATGATCGGGCCAAGTTTCCAGTCGACGCGCTGGCCGCGTCGCTGGCGGATCAGATCGACCTGCAAATTGGTGCCTCGGGTCGAAAAGGAAAAGCCCGACAGGCGGCCGCGCAGGTAAAATCCCGGAATCACGACGCGCTGGTCCGACCCCATGTAGCTCGGTGCGGTGACGACGCCGGCGGCGATGGCGAGATAGTCGCGCGACCATTTGCGGTCCGGGTCGTCATCCTGCGGCCGCGCGGGGGGCAGCAATATATCCTGATCGACTTCGCTATCCTGAAAATGGGTGGCGGGCGCAGGGATCACGGGCACCAGCGCGGGCGCAGTTCCAGCGGCGTCTGGCGCTGCCAGATCCGCATCGGGGGCGCCGTCCCTCGCATGCGCCGGGGCCGCGGCGGCGAGGGATGCGGCGCAGACTAGGACGGTGAGAAGAGCAGGCGAGGGGCGGCGGTCGGGGTGGGAGACGGGGGTGTCCATCGGCAATTGCGGTCCTATGTTATTGCCCCTTTGTACAGGGGTGTAAGAGATCGTCCGGCCGATGCAAAGGCCGCGCCTTGCGGGCGCGTACTTTTCCCGCCATCGTGGCTTTCGTGCACCAATACAGACTCTTCGCCTCTCTATGCCGCGACACGGCATTCGGTTCCGCATGAACCGCACGCCGCGCCTTGCCGGCTATGCGCTGATGGCCGCCGCTGCGCTGCTGGCGCTCGCGATGCGGCGCGGCGCGATCCTGACGCTGGGCCCCTTTCCTGTGGCCGCGGTGGCATTACTCGTCGGTATGGTCGGGGTCATGCTGGTGTTTACCGATCTGATGGTGCGCGGGCTTTATGCGCAGGTTGAAGCGGCAAAACGGGGCGAGGAGGCGACGGGGCGGGACGAGGGCGAGGACTGATCCTCTGCTCTGGAGCGAAGTGGCCGGGAAGGCTTTTCGTTCGACAGTATCTGCCGTTACCGGTATGACGCTGCGGATGACCGACGTTCCGCATACGCCGCTGCTCGACACGGTGGATGTCCCCGCAGACCTCCGCAAACTGAAACCCGAACAGCTCCGCCCCTTCGCCGACGAGCTGCGCGCCGAGATGATCAGCGCGGTCGGCACGACCGGGGGGCATCTGGGGTCGGGGCTGGGCGTCGTCGAGCTGACAGTTGCCATCCATTATGTGTTCGACACGCCGCGCGACAAGCTCGTGTGGGACGTCGGGCACCAATGCTATCCGCACAAGATCATCACCGGACGCCGCGACCGCATTCGCACGTTGCGGCAGGGCGGCGGGCTTTCTGGCTTCACCAAGCGCAGCGAAAGCGAATATGATCCGTTCGGAGCTGCGCATTCGTCGACCTCGATCAGCGCCGCGCTGGGTTTTGCGATCGCAAGCAAGCTGAAGGACGAACCCGGCCGGGCGATCGCGGTGATTGGCGACGGGTCGATGTCGGCGGGCATGGCCTATGAGGCGATGAACAATGCCCAGCAGGCGGGCAACCGGCTGATCGTCATCCTGAATGACAATGACATGTCAATCGCTCCACCGGTGGGCGGCCTTTCAGCCTATCTGGCGCGGCTTGTGTCGTCTCGCCCGTTCCTCGAACTGCGCGAGATCGCGCGGCGCTTTGCGCGAAAACTCCCCGAACCCCTGCACAAGGCGGCGCGCAGAACAGACGAGTTCGCGCGCGGCATGGCGATGGGCGGGACGTTGTTCGAGGAACTGGGATTTTATTATGTGGGGCCAATTGACGGGCATAATCTCGATCATCTGATCCCGGTGCTCGAAAATGTGCGCGACAGCGAACACGGCCCGGTGCTGATCCATGCGGTGACCAAGAAGGGCAAGGGCTATGCTCCCGCCGAAGCCGCCGCCGACAAATATCACGGCGTCCAGAAATTCGATGTGATCACCGGCGAGCAGGCCAAGGCACCGCCGGGGCCGCCGGCCTATCAGAATGTGTTCGGCGAGACGCTCGCGAAGCTTGCCCAAACCGATGAGCGGATCGTCGCGATCACCGCGGCGATGCCTTCGGGGACCGGGGTCGACAAGTTTGCAAAGGCGCATCCTGAGCGGACATTCGATGTCGGGATCGCCGAGCAGCATGCGGTGACGTTTGCCGCGGGGCTCGCGGCGCAGGGGATGCGGCCGTTCGCGGCGATCTATTCGACCTTCCTTCAGCGCGCCTATGATCAGGTCGTGCACGATGTGGCGATCCAGAATCTCCCCGTGCGCTTTGCGATCGACCGTGCGGGCCTGGTCGGAGCCGACGGGGCGACGCATGCCGGCTCCTTCGACATCACGTATCTCGCAACGCTGCCCAATATGGTGGTGATGGCGGCCGCCGACGAGGCCGAGCTTGTGCACATGACCTATACGGCGGCCGAATATGACGACGGGCCGATCGCCTTCCGCTATCCGCGCGGCGGGGGCATTGGCGTGCCGCTACCGGACGTGCCGCAAAAGCTCGAGATAGGGAAGGGCCGCGTGGTGCGGCACGGCAAGACGGTTGCCATCCTGTCGCTTGGTACGCGGCTTGCCGAGGCACTGAAGGCCGCCGACACGCTCGAAGCGCGCGGCCTGTCGACGAGCGTGATCGACCTGCGCTTCGCCAAGCCGCTCGACGAGGAGCTGATCCGCAAGGCGCTGGCCAACCACGAGGTTTGTGTGACCATCGAGGAAGGCAGCATCGGTGGGCTCGGTGCGCATGTCCTGACGCTGGCGAGTGACGAGGGGCTGATCGATGCAGGGCTGAAACTGCGCACGATGCGGCTGCCCGACATCTTCCAGGACCAGGACAAGCCCGAGGCGCAATATGCGGCCGCGGGCCTCAACGCGCCCCAGATCGTCGACACGGTGCTGAAGGCGCTGCGGCACAACAGCACGGGGGTCGAAGAGGCGGGCGCCCGGGCGTGAGTGGTTGGTGGTTCGCCGCCGCTTGCATTGTCCTCTATACGCTGATCTGGCTCCGGTTCGCCCGAGAGTGGAGGCGTGACGCATCGGCGCTCGAAGCGCGGCGCCCGAACCCGACGCGCGCGGAATTTGTCGCATTGCTTTCTGAGGATGCAGGGGCGGAGATAGCAAATTGCGGTGGGACGAGCTGGCGCCCTATGGGAAACCCCGCTTGACGCCGCACCCCGACGACGGTTCGCAGCTTCGCGCGCTCGCTATCGGAAGAGCGCCCGATTGTGGAGAATGTTTGACCCAGCGGAGGATGAGAAGTGCGCGCGCTTTGCCGCGGGACGGTCAGAAGAGAAGGCCTCGCACAAAGCCATAGAGCCGCAATGGGGATGTTCTGTTGCTTGGCTCTGTTGCGGGGGGAACCCCGAACCATGAAAAGGGGGGCCGAAGCCGCCCTTTTCCGCATCTCTGCGCGATATTCTGCTCGGCGCTCAGGTCCCCGGGATCGCCGCCGAGGCGTCGCGGCCATCGCCTTCGGGAGCGGCGATGATGTCGCGCGTGGCGAGGCCCTTGTCGACGACCTGGGTTTCGGGGCTGCCCACCTCGCTGCGGATGCCGGGGGCGGCGCGCCCGCCGTCCGCGGCACCGATGATCGAGGTTTCGGTCGCGCTACGCGGCGACGCACCGCCAAAGAGCGCGCGGAGCGTCTGCTCGGCCGTCGAATCATTGCCAGGGCGTGCCGCGCCAGGCGCGGGCGGAACGAGCGCGAAGTCAGGCGGCACGACGAGCGGCGCCTGGCGCGATACCGCGAATTCGTCGGGACGGTCGCGGCTGAAGAGGCTGTTCGATCCGCAGGCCGACAGTGTCGTCGCGGCGAGGGCAGCGGATAGGATAGCGGTGGTCCGGTTCACGTAAAAACTCTCCTGATGCGCCCCGTTAGTCGGTGGCGGCCGCATCGCTGGGCGAAGCGGGCGCCGCTGGCGCCTTTTCGCGCAAGAGCAGCGCCCGCGCAACCAGCAAAAGCACGCCGATCGTGATGCACGCATCGGCGACGTTGAAAATGAGGAAGGGACGGAAGGTGCCGAAATGAAGGTCGGCGAAGTCGACCACGAAGCCGTGGCGGATGCGGTCGAGAATATTGCCGAGCGCGCCGCCGAGGATCAGCGCGAGCGCGAACACGTCGCCGCGCGCCTTCTCGCGCGTCATCCACACCGCGACCGCGATCGCGACGAGCGCGGTCACCGCGACGAGGGTCCAGCGCTGGGTGTCATCGCAGCGCGAGAACATCGACAGTGAGATGCCGCAATTTTCCGCCCAGGTCAGATTGAAGAAAGGCAGCAGTTCCATCACGCGCTTGGGCTCGAGCGATAGCGGGACAATCACGATCCATTTGCTGATCTGGTCGGCGAGAAAGGCGAGCACGGCGACAATGAGGCCGAAGCGCAGGTGCGGGGAGCGTTTGCCGGTCATTGTCCGTCCAATACCGTGTCGCAGCGATTGCACAAGGCACCGTCGCCCTCGACCTCGGGAAGGTGGCGCCAGCAGCGGCCGCATTTGTGATTTCCGGTGCGCTGCACGTCCCAGTCGCCCTTGTGGACGGTCGAGGTGATGAACACCTCTTCAAGGTCGACGTCGCCGGCATCTTCGGGCAGCCAGACTTCGGCTTCGAGGCTGGAGCGGATGATTTTCTCGCGGCGGAGCGGTTCGATCCGCTCGGTCACGAGCGCACGGACGCTGCGCACCTGGGTCCACTTTTCGATCAAGGCCCCAGTTGCGCCGGCGAGCGCGGGAAGCTCGGGCCATTCGAGAAGATGGACGCTGCCCGCGTCCGGGTAGCGCGTACCCCATACCTCTTCGCTGGTGAAGACCAGCACCGGTGCTGCATAGCGGACGAGGGCATGGAAGAGGATGTCGAGGACGGTCCGATAGGCTGCGCGCTCCAGGGTTTGCGCGCCCGTCGCGGGGTTGACGTCGCAGTAGAGACGGTCCTTGCGGATGTCGAAATAGAAGGCGGACAGATCCTCGTTGCAGAAATCGGCGAGGAGACGCGTGTAGGCGTTGAAGTCGAAATCATCGACCGCGCGCGCCAGTTTCGCGTCGAGATCGGCGAGAAGTGCGAGCATGTAGCGCTCAAGCTCGGGCATGGCGGATACGTCGGTGACGCGCTCGGCCTCGGCAAAGCCGTCGAGCGCACCCAGAAGGTAGCGGAACGTGTTCCTGAGTTTCCTGTACTGGTCGGCGACGCCTGCGAGGATTTCCTTGCCGATGCGGTGGTCTTCGGTGAAATCGACCGAAAGCGCCCACAGGCGGAGGATATCGGCGCCATAGTCGCGCATCAGGTCGATCGGGCTGATCGTATTGCCGAGCGACTTCGACATTTTCATGCCCTTGGCGTCCATGGTGAAGCCATGGGTCAGCACCGCCTTGTAGGGCGCACGGCCGCGCGTGCCGCAGCTTTCGAGCAGCGACGACTGGAACCAGCCGCGATGCTGGTCCGACCCTTCAAGATAGAGGTCGGCAGGGTGCGTCGAACCATCGCGGCGGACGAGCGCGGGCCATTTGCCGCTTTCGAGCACGAACGCGTGGGTCGAACCTGAATCGAACCAGACGTCGAGAATGTCGGTGATGCGCTCAAAGTCGGCCGCAACATATGATTCGCCGAGATATTCCTGCGCGCGTGCGTCGTTCCATGCGTCGACCCCGCCCGCGCGGATCGCGGCCACAATGCGGTCATTGACCGCGGGATCATTCAGATACTGGCCCGTCTTGCGGTTGACGAACAGGGTGATCGGCACGCCCCAGGCGCGCTGGCGGCTCAAGACCCAGTCGGGACGCGTTTCGACCATCGAGCCGATGCGGTTGCGCCCCTTGGCGGGCACGAAGCGCGTATCGGCGATCGCGCGCATCGCCGTTTCGCGCAGCGTCTCGCCATCGCCCTGATGGGCCCGGATTTCCGCCTCGGCAGCGCAGCGCGGTGTGTCGTGGTCGACACGCTTGTCCATCGGCACGAACCATTGCGGTGTGCAGCGATAGATGACCTTGGCCTTGGAACGCCAGCTGTGCGGATAGCTGTGCCTGTAGTCCGCCGACGCCGCGAGGAGCGCACCGGTCTCGCGCAGGTCACTGCAGATCGGGCCATCGGGGGCATTGAATTTCGGGTTGATCACGCTGCCCTGTCCGCCGAGCCACTCCCAGTCGGCGCGATATTTGCCGTCGCCCTCGACCGCGAACACGGGATCGAGCCCGTTCGCCTTGCAAAGGTCGAAGTCATCTTCGCCATGGTCGGGCGACATATGGACAAGACCCGTGCCGCTGTCGGTGGTCACGAAATCGCCCGCGAGGAACGGGCGCGGACGCGCGAAGAAACCGCCGAGCGCGTGCATCGGGTGGCGAGCGATGGTGCCCGCAAGGTCGCGGCCGTACCAGCTGGCGATTTCACCTGCATCTTCGAGCCAGCGGCCGCTCACCTCGCTCTTCAATTCGGCCGACAGCAGATATTTTCGCCCGTCCCGATGCTCATAGAGACCGTAGAGAACGTCGGGCCCATAGGCCAAAGCCTGGTTGACGGGGATCGTCCAGGGCGTCGTGGTCCAGATGACGGCCTGCGCGCCGACCAGTTCGGGGATCGGGCTCTCGACGATTTCGAACGCGACGTCGATCTGGGTTGAGGTGATGTCTTCATATTCGACTTCAGCCTCGGCGAGCGCGGTTTTTTCGACCGGAGACCACATCACGGGCTTTGCGCCGCGGTAGAGCTGGCCGCTTTCGGCGAATTTGAGGAGTTCGCGGACGATCGTCGCCTCGGCGTCGAAATCCATCGTGAGATAGGGATGGTCCCAGTCGCCACCGATGCCGAGGCGCTTCAACTGCTCGCGCTGGACGCCGACCCAGTGCTGCGCATAGGCGCGGCACTCGGCGCGGAATTCCTCCACCGGCACTTCGTCCTTGTTGAGCTTCTTCTTGCGATATTGCTCCTCGACCTTCCACTCGATCGGCAGACCGTGGCAGTCCCAGCCGGGGACATAGGGTGCGTCCTTGCCCTTCAGCGTCTGGGTGCGGACGACCATGTCCTTGAGGATGTGGTTGAGCGCATGGCCGATGTGCATGTCGCCGTTCGCATAGGGCGGGCCGTCGTGGAGGATGAACTGCGCGCGGTCCTTGCGGCTTTCGCGGATCTGTCCTTCGAGATTCTGCTCGAGCCATTTGGCGAGAATCGCCGGCTCCTTCTGCGGAAGTCCGGCCTTCATCGGAAAGTCGGTCTTGGGCAGGAAGACGGTGTCGCGATAATCTCGCGTCTCTTGGGCGGGTGCGCTGTCAGTCATGGTGCGCGGCGCTTAGCGCAGTTTCGCGTGCGAGCAAAGAAATTGGGAGCAGCGTGATCGCGGACTCGCCGCCTGCCCGAGCCATCCGGTTCGACGTTGAGCCTCCCGCGGGGCCGACCTCTATTTCTGTCGCGGGCGAAGGGCGGGGCCGAGGTTGTAGATGTCGTCGATCCAGACATAACCGGTAAAGCTTGCTGGAATGCGGGTGAGCTGCCCCACCCGCGACAGGCCCACGCCCGAATGATTGTCGCTGCTGGGACCGACGAGGAGAAGACGGGCGCCATGTTCGGCGGCGCGCGCCTGCAGGCGGTCAGGCCATCCCCAAAATGCCCATTGGCGGTCGAGCGGCACGACGATGGTGCCGCCCGCGCAGCTGACCGGGAACCAGCCCGACCAGCCGAACTTGATATAATCGCTGGTGCAGCGCTCGGCGCCTGCCCGGTCCATTGTCCACGCCTTCGGGGCTTTTGCACGGATCGGCCCGAGCACGCGCGCGTTGCCAAAGAAGGCGAAGCGCGGCTGGTTCGCATCGACGCCGGCACGCGCGAAGGCGGCGAGCGCGAGTTCGGCTTCCCTCGGATCGCGTGACTTGAAATTGATCACCATGGGAAGGTGGCCAAGGTCGGCGAGGACCTCGTCGAGGCTCGGCATCAGGCCGACACCGGTACCGCGCAGCGGAAAGGTCTTGCCGCCATCGGCGGTGTAGCCATAGCCGATGTCGAGCGTCTTGAGTTCAGCCATTGTCCGGTCGCGAATCGGCCCCTTGCCATCGGTGCGGCAATCGAGCGTCCAGTCGTGAAAAAGGGCGAGCTGCCCATCCTTCGTCGCGGCCACGTCGAACTGGATCATCCCCGCATCGCGGCCGACCGCTGCGCGCAGCGACCGCAGGCTGTTTTCGATATAGGGATGCTCGGGCGGATGGATGCGCGCTGCAGTACAGGTCGTGTCGGTGACGCCGGCATGATCGAAGAGCTGCGACACGCCGCGATGCGCAATGAGGGTGCGCTTTCCGGCGGGATCGGGGGCGAGCCAGCTCGCGTTCGAGAGCGTGAGCCATGCGACGAGGAGGCCGAAGAGCCAGAGCAGGATTTTGGTGGTGCGCGTGAGAGGCTTTTTCGTCGGGCCTTCAAGGCCGGCCGCCCAGTCGTCGCTCGTGGTCTCGCTCATGCCGCCCCCCCGGTTTGCATCCCTTCGCCCAAGAGATGCGTCAGATCTCCGCCAGCAAAGCCCGTGCAGCATCGCAATCGGCCGCGATCTGCGCGGTGAGCGCGTCCATATTGTCGAATTTTTCCTCGCCGCGAATGAAAGCGTGGAAAGCAACGTCGATCGCCTGCCCGTAAAGGTCGCCCGAAAAATCGAAAAAATGGGGTTCGAGCAATTCCTTGGGTGGATCGAAGCTCGGGCGGATGCCGAGGTTCGCTGCGCCTTTGAGAAGGCGGCCGTCGGGAAGGCGCCCGGTGACCGCATAGATGCCGTAGCGAGGACGAAGATAATTGCCCATGTCGATGTTCGCGGTCGGAAAACCGAGCAGGCGGCCGTTCTTGTCGCCGTGCTGGACAATTCCCCGCACGGTGAAGGGGCGGGTGAGGAGACGCTGTGCAGCGGCGCAGTCGCCCGCCTTAAGCGCCTCGCGAATGCGGCTCGACGAAATGGTCTCCCCGCCCTCGTCGACTGGAGCTACCATTTCGGTGAAGAAGCCGAGGCGGCGGGCATGGTCGGCCAGCGTCACGACATCGCCGCCGCGCCCTTTGCCGAAGACGAAATCGGCGCCGGTGACTACCCCTGCGGCGCCGTAGCGATCGAGGAGGATCTCGGTGATGAAATCTTCGGCCGTCGTGCCTGCCATCGCCGCGTCGAAAGGCAGGACCAGCATCGCATCGGCGCCGGCTGCGCCAAAGAGCTCCTGCCGCTGGTCGAGCGTCGTCAGACGGAATGGGGGAGCGCCGGGCTTGAAGAAGCGTACCGGATGCGGGTCAAAGGTCGCGACAATGCACGGGCGCCCGTCATCCTGCGCGTGATGGACCGCGCGGCCGACCACCGCCTGATGCCCGGCATGGAAGCCATCGAAATTACCGAGCGCGATGACGCCGCCGCGCAAGGGCCTGGCGATCCGGTCATGGCCGTCGAGACGGGTCGCGCTCATTGCGCCGCCGCGCCTCGGCTATCCATCGGCACGATCCCTGCCTGCAGGACGCGGATCGCGTTGCCGCCCATTGCGGCGCGAATTTCATTGTCGGTAAAGCCCGCGTCGATGAGCGCCTGCGTCACCTGCACCAGCCTGGACGTGTCGAAGCGGACGGTGGTCGCGCCATCATAATCGCTGCCGAGCGCGACATGCTCGATGCCGACGAGATCGCGGACATGTTTCATCGCCTTTGCGATCCCGGCAGGCGACGTGTCGCACACCGCGGCGTCCCAATAGCCGATGCCGATGAGGCCGCCGGTCGCGGCGACCCCCCGAATCTCGGCGTCGGTAAGGTTGCGGTTGACGTTGCACGTGGCCTGCACGCCGCCATGGCTTGAGACCACGGGCCGGCGCGCCATCTTCAGCACCTCTGCGACCCCCGCGTGGCTGAGGTGGGCAAGGTCGACGATCATCCCCTTTGCCTCCATCGCGCGTATCACGCGGCGGCCGAGCGGGGTGAGTCCGCCTTTCTGGAGCCCATGCATGGAGCCGGCGAGATCATTGTCGAAAAAATGGGTGAGCCCCGCCATTCGAAAACCCGCAGCGTAAAGCTTGTCCAGATTGGCGATGTCCCCCTCGAGATTCTGCAGCCCTTCGATGCTGAGCAACGCGCCGACCGGGGCTGCCCTTCCCCCTCGCCGCGCGGCGAGCAGCGCGCTCAAATCGACGGGATTTGCGACGACGCGGAGCTGGCCGCCTGATTTTGCGGCGGCGCGGCCGAGCTTCTCGGCATGCCATAGCGAACGTTCGAGCAGCGAGTTCCAGGTCCGCAGGGGTTGCAGCTGGGCGATCACGAGCCCGGTGATATTGTCCCCGTCCGCGCTGTTGGCGTCGTAATTCTGGTTCTTCGGAGTCTTGGTGACGCTCGAGAAGATCTGGAGGGCAACATGGCCATCCTCGAGCCGCGGAAGGTCGACATGGCCCCGGGCGGAGCGCGCCAGGAGGCCGCGTTTCCACATCAAGGTGTCGCTGTGCAGGTCGACAATCGTCAAGCTGCGGTGGAGCACAAGCGCGCGATCGCTGATCTGCGGCAGCGACCCTTCCTCCACCTTGTTCATGCTGCGCTCCACCATGCCGGGAGCGAGGAGGAAGAAGGCGGCGGCCGCGATGGCGAGCAGCGCGAGGATGGCGATTACCCACCGGCGCATCAGCGGAGCCTTCCCCCGCTTGCGCGCGCCAGCGTGACGAACGCATATGCGGGGCGTCCGGCGTCATCGGCAGGATGCTCCTCGCGCGAAACCTCGCGCCATTCTGCCGGATCAGGGACGTCGATAACGGCGTCGCCCCGGGGCTCGAGCGCAACCTCTGTGAGCTCGATGCGGTCGGCTAGCGGCAGGAAGAGGCGGTAGATTTCGGCGCCGCCAATCACCATCACTTGCGGCGCATTGGCGAGGCGGAGCGCCTCCTCGACACTATGGGCAACCTCGGCATGGTCATCCTGCCATTCGGGGTCGCGGGTGAGAACGATGTGCCGGCGGCCCTCGAGCACTGCAGGCAGGCTGTCGAACGTCTTGCGCCCCATGATCATCGGGCGGCCCATGGTGAGCTGTTTGAAGCGGCGAAGGTCGGCAGGGAGGTGCCAGGGCATTTTGCCATCAGCGCCGATCACGCCATTGGCGGCCCGGGCGAGGATCAGCGTAATCTCGGGATGGTTCATAAAGGCCCTTCGGGAGCGGTTCCGACCCAGGTGACGTGGCCGAGCTTGCGGCCATCGCGAACCTCGGTCTTGCCATAGTGATGAACGCGTGCGGCGCCGTCAGCGAGCAGCGCGGGAACGCCGTCGATGGCGCGGCCGATCAGATTGCGCATCGTGACGGGGAGGGCAAGCGTCGCGGTATCGCCGAGCGGGAGGCCCGCGACCGCGCGGATGTGGTTCGCAAACTGGCTCGCGGCCGCGCCCTCGATCGTCCAGTGGCCGCTGTTGTGGACGCGCGGCGCCATTTCGTTGAAGACGGGACCCTCGTCGGTGGCGAAAAATTCGCCGGTTAGGACGCCCACATAATCGAGTGCTTCGGCGATACGGGTCATGAGGCTGCGCGCGGCATCTTGCTGGTCGAAAACGGCGCGCGGAGGCGGCAGGCTCGAGGAGGCGAGGATGCCGCCTTCATGGACGTTGACGGGCGAATCCCAGAAGCGCGTTTCCCCGTCGATTCCGCGCGCGAGAAGGACTGAAAATTCGTGCGCGAAAGTGACAAGGCCTTCGAGGATTGCGGGATGGCGGCCGATCGCTTCCCACGCCGCATCGGCGTCGGCGGGGGCGGCGATACGCGCCTGGCCCTTGCCGTCATAGCCCATGCGGACGGTCTTGAGGATTGCAGGAGTGCCGATCTCAATCAGCGCTTCATCGAGCGCGCTGCGGCCGGGGACCGCGGCGAAGGGCGCAGTGCGGCCTCCAAGCCCTGCGACGAAGCGCTTTTCGGCGAGCCGATCCTGCGCGATCTCTAGCGCGGCCGCGCCGGGACGGACTGCGACATGGCCGGAAAGGAAGCGTACCGTGTCGACGGGAACATTCTCGAACTCGATCGTCACCGCGTCGCAAGAGGCCGCGAAGGCGGCGAGGCGCGGCTCATCGTCCCACGCCGCCTGGGTGTGCTGGGCTGCGACCTCGGCCGCGACGCTTTCCCGGTCGGGAGCGTAGACATGTGTCTTGTAGCCGAGCGGCGCCGCAGCAAGTGCGAGCATGCGGCCGAGCTGGCCTCCGCCGAGGATGCCGATCGTCGAACCGGGTGGCAGCACCTGCGATCAGCCCTCACGAACCGGGATGGGAGCGACGCCTTCGGTCTGCGCTGCGCGCCACGCGTCGAGTCTTTGCGCAAGATCGGGATCCGCGTTCGCGAGAAGCGCTGCTGCGAAAAGGCCCGCGTTGGTCGCGCCCGCCTTGCCGATCGCAAAGGTCGCCACGGGAATGCCGCCGGGCATCTGGACGATCGAGAGCAGACTGTCCATGCCGCTCAGGGCGGCCGACTGGACGGGGACGCCGAGCACCGGCACGCGCGTCATCGATGCGACCATGCCCGGCAGGTGCGCCGCGCCGCCCGCGCCGGCGATGATCGCCTGGAGCCCGCGATCCGCGGCCGCCTTTGCATAGTCGACCAGCCGGTCGGGGGTGCGGTGAGCGGAGACGATCCGTACCTCGTGCGCAATACCGAACTGTTCGAGGATCTGGACCGCGTGCGCCATGGTCGGCCAGTCCGACTGGCTGCCCATGATCACGCCGACGCGTGGCGCCGTGTCGTCCATTCAAAACCCTCCTGCCCCGGCGATTCCGTCGCCGCCCCACCCCCTAGCGAGTCGCGGACGGCGGGGCAACGCCATCCGATTCCTCCCGCGTTTACCGATTAGTATGAAGTCGCGGCTATCGTCGCGGGCAACACAAGATCGTCGGCATCCGGTCGGCGGCACTTTGGGCACGCATCGGGGGCGTCGAATGGACAGCATGGGGGGAGCGCGGATCGCGGTCGACCAGATCGGCTTCGCACCCGTCGACTCCGTCGAGGACCAGCTTCGCGAGCTGCGCCGTGAACGTGATGCGCTTCGCCGCGAGAACCGTATCCTGAAAATCGCTGTCGCCGAGCTCGAACGCGTGTCCGAACGCGACACGCTGACCCCGCTGTTCAACCGCCGCTACTTTCTGACCGCGATCCATCAGCGCATCGCCCGCTTCGAGCGCCGTGCAGAGACCGCGGCAATCGTTTTCGCCGACGTCAATCAATTGAAATTCATCAACGACAGCTTTGGCCATGCCGCAGGCGACTTCGCGCTGCTCGAAATTGCGAACAGGCTTCTCGGTGCGATTCGTTCGGTTGATGTCGCGGCGCGCATTGGCGGCGACGAATTCGGACTGATTCTCGATCAGTCGAGCGAGGCTGGCGCCCGGGCGCAAGTAGAACGGCTGTCGCACCTGCTGAGCGCTACTCCGGCGATCTACGACGGACGCGAGATTTCGCTCTCGGCCTGCTTCGGGGTTGCAATGCTGCAGCCAAATATGAGCGAATCGGATATTCTCGCGGCCGCCGACCGCGACATGTATCTTTGCAAACTGGGGCAGGAGCGCCCCGCAGGGCATCGCTAGGTCCAGGCGCACCCCCGCGGGTCGGACACGACCCGGACGCGGGATGGAGGCAATAGATGGACGCGATCATGGTGACGCTGGTGGCGGTGCTGCTCGCCAACGCCGACGGGCGCAGCGGCCGCTTTCTTGCGCGGCTGCTTGACGCGCGCAGCGACCGGCGCGCCGTGATCGGTATCGCAATCGGCAGTTTTGTCGCCAACGCGCTGGTCGCAGCGCTCGCCGGATCGCTCGCCAACCGGATGATCGGACAGGGCGTGATCGCGTTGCTTGTGGCATTCGCGCTTCTAACCGCCGCGGGCGCGCTGCTCTGGCGCGGGCGGCTGACCCTGGCTGACGAGCAGGTGATGGCGGCCCGCACGCCCTTGCTTGCGGTGCGATTGCTGCTCGTCCAGGTCGGCGACCGCAGCCATTTTCTCATCGGCGCGCTCGCCGCGACCAGCGGGGCGGGGCTGTGGGCGGCGGCGGGCGGCCTTGCCGGATGGATATTTGCAGCCGTGCCCTTCCTCGCCTTCGGCCCGGCACTTGCCGAGCGCCCAGCGGCGCAGATTGTGCGCTGGGCAAGCGCCGCGCTGCTCATTCTCTGGGGGCTGCGCGCCGGAATGAATGCGTTCGGTCTATAATAAGCGATGGTTTGATCGATTTTTTCAATCATGGCGACCAAGACTGATCATGGGCGTTTGGCAAGGTGAAAGCCTATATCGAACGAACGAAAGGAGCTTCCCATGCCGGATAAGAAAAATCAGCCCGCGGTCGCCGATGCGCTCAATGCGCTCCTCGCCGACAGCTTCGCGCTTTACCTCAAGACCAAGAATTATCATTGGCACGTCGAGGGGCCACGTTTTCGCGAGCTCCACCTCTTGTTCGATGAGCAGGCGGCGCAGATTCTGGCGACCACGGACCTCATTGCCGAGCGTGTACGCAAGAATGGCGCGGCAACCCTGCGCTCGATCGGCGAGATTGGCCGCCGCCAGTCGATCAAGGACGATGACAAGGCCAAGGTCGATGCTGACGCGATGATCGCGCAGCTCGCCGCGGACAACGAAGCCCTTCTTGCGCAGATCAAGGAAACCAAGGCTGCGGCCGAAGCCGAAAGCGATATCGCAACGAGCGGCCTCGTCGACACTTGGGCCGACGAGACGCAGCAGCGGATCTGGTTCCTGAAGGCGACGCTCGGCGGCTAGGCCGGGCGGCCGGGCTCACCGGCTCAAATCCTCGCCAAGCGCGCGCAATATGTCGCCGAGCGGCACCAGCTTGAAATTCTGGGGCGCGCGCTCGCCCGCTGCGTCGCGGTTCTTTCCGTCCTGTGCGGCGAATATGCCGCCGGGCCAGTCCGAGCCGAAATTGCCCGGGTCAAGCGCGATGCCGTCGGTGTCCTCGGTCCCGTCGATTGTGCCGCCCCGAATACGGAAACCGCCCGCATAGGCACCATCCGGCAGTCGGAAGACGGCAAAACTGTCGTCGTCCTGGCTTGCGGCGAAAAGGAGGCCGCCCTCCTTGCCACGCGGCAGGACCGCGAGGCCCTCGACATCGTCGTGAAGTTTGACCCCGTCGACAGCGGCAAAACGTTGCGGTGCCATCGCGTGCGCGGGATCGGTGTCGATACGCCAGATCGCCACCTTGTCCTCGGCGACATAGAGCTTGCCAGTGCGATCATCGGCAGCGCACCCTTCGGCGCGGCTGCCGAGGTCGTGTTGGCGCAGGATGCGGCCCGCTGGTGCGGGGCCCGAGAGGTCGAGCGCAATCTGCTCGACGACTCCCTCTTCATAGACCATGAAGGCATCAATGCCGCCAGCGCGGCGGTGGAGACAGAGACCGTAGGCCTCTCCCTCGGGCGGATCGATGCTGCCGATTTCGATGAGGCGCGGGGCATTCGGGTCCAGGCGGAAGAGGCGGAGGCGTGGACGATCCCGGTCGCTGCGGTCCGACGCGGCGACGAGCGTCGCTCTTTGACCGGCGATCGTCACGCCGGGGCGCAGGTCGACATTGTTGAGATCGCCGAGCGGCTGAAAGCTCAACAGGCGTCCGGCAAGGTCATGGATCGCGATCCCCGCCTTCTTGTCCGTCGAGAGGATCAGGCTTTTCGCCGGGTCCTCAGGGTTGCGCCAGATCGCCGGATCGTCGGCGCGGTCGCCGGCGCTCGTCGTTGCAGGGGCGGTTTCGATGCGCGCCGGAATTTCCGGAAGCGGCAGCGGCTCGGCGACGATCAGCAGTGCAGCGAGAAACGAGGGGTAGGGCATGGGGCGGCTTTCCGGTCTTGGAAGGATAACGAGCGCTGCCCCGACCGGTTCCTGACCCGGTAATCGCAACAAAAACAATTGAGTTACTTGACCATGCGCGTCCCTGCCTTTTACGCAGGCTTATGCCGCATGACACCAGCCTGATCGGAACCGTGGTCGCCGGGCTCGGCGTAGCCTTCCTGATGGGTGCGCTTGCGCACCGGCTGAAGATTTCGCCCATTGCCGGCTATCTGCTGGCCGGTGTTCTCGTTGGACCCTTCACACCGGGGATCGTCGCCGACACCGGGCTCGCGCTCCAGCTCGCCGAGATTGGCGTGATCTTGCTGATGTTCGGGGTGGGGCTGCATTTCTCGCTCAAGGACCTGCTCGCGGTGCGGAATATTGCGGTGCCGGGCGCGATCGCACAGATCGCGGTGGCGAGCGGGCTAGGCATCGCGCTCGGCCTGTCGCTGGGCTGGTCCTTGGCGGGGAGTGCCATATTCGGCCTTGCGCTGTCGGTCGCGAGCACGGTGGTACTGCTGCGGGCGCTGCAGGCGCGCGACATGGTGGAAACCGAAAAGGGGCGCATCGCCGTCGGCTGGCTGATCGTCGAAGATCTGGCGATGGTGCTCGCGCTCGTCCTCCTGCCGGCGATGTTCGGCGGGCGCGGCGATGAAGCGAGTGGAGCAGGACTCCTCCAGTCGGCGGGAATCGTCGCGCTCAAGGTAATCGCTTTTATTGCCTTCATGCTGATCGTCGCGCGGCGGATCCTGCCCGCGGTGCTGCATTGGGTTGCGCATAGCGGGTCACGCGAGCTCTTCCGGCTCGCGGTCCTCGCCATCGCGCTGGGCGTCGCTTTCGGCGCGGCGCTGGTGTTCGATGTAAGCTTCGCGCTCGGTGCCTTCTTCGCCGGCATGATCCTCGGCGAGACGCAATTGAGCCGCCGTGCGGCTGAAGAAACGCTGCCGCTGCGCGACGCGTTCGCGGTGCTCTTTTTCGTGTCGGTCGGCATGCTGTTCGATCCCAAAGTCCTTACCGAACATCCCGGCCCGTTGGTCGCAACCGTAGCAATCATCGTCGTCGGCAAGGCGCTCGCTGCCTATGCGATCGTGCGCGCCTTTGGCCACGGCTCGCAGACTGCGATGACGATCGCGGCAAGCCTCGCGCAGATTGGTGAATTCTCCTTCATCCTCGCCGGGCTCGGCGTCGGATTGAAGGTGATGCCCGAAGAAGCACGCGACCTGATCCTCGCCGGGTCGATCCTCTCGATCCTCTTGAACCCGCTTTTCTTCACGATTGCGGTGCGGCGAATACGCACCGACGAGGCGCCCGAAGTCGAGGCGGCGCCCGCGCCCCGCCCTGCGCCCGCTCCTGCGCGTACCGTGCTGGTAGGCTATGGCCGCGTCGGCAGCCATATCGGCGACCTGCTGTGCGGCAAGGGTGAGGCCCTGACGGTGATCGAAGACCAGAAGGATCGTGCCGCAGCCGCGGGCGAGGCGGGGGCGAAAGTGATCATCGGCAATGCCGCGAGCGAAAGCGTGCTGCGCCAGGCGGGGCTCGACAGCGCCTCGACCCTTCTCATTGCGATTCCCGAAGGGGTCGAGGCGGGGGCGATCGTGCGGCGGGCGCGGGCGATCAATCCCAGGCTGGTGATCGTTGCGCGCGCACACTCGGATGAGGAGGTGACCGACATTGCCCGTCACGGCGCCGACCATGTCGTGATGGCCGAACGCGAAACGGCTGCCCGGATGGCGGAGCGGGCGCTGCTGGCACGGGCGTGAGCGGCGCCCAGGCGATAGCCGGGGCCGGCCTTGCGCTCCCTTTTCTGCCGTTCCGCCTCGCGGGCTTGCGACGGAGGCAGGAGGGGGCTTTCCCCGCACCACCTTCCGCCCTATCGCCCACCCGCAATGAGCGCCGACATCCTCCTTCCACTCCTCAAATCAACCTTCGGCTTTGACGATTTCCGCGGCAGGCAGGCCGAGGTTGTCGCGCGGGTCATGGCGGGCGAGCATACGCTTGCCGTGATGCCGACGGGGGCGGGCAAGTCACTGACCTACCAGCTTCCTGCCGTTGCGCTTGCCGGCTGTGTGGTGGTGGTCTCGCCGCTCATCGCGCTGATGCACGACCAGCTTCGCGGCGCGCGCGCGGCAGGAATTCGGGCAGCCTCCCTGACGAGCGTCGATGCCGATTTCGCCGATACGCGCCAGGCGTACCGCGATGGTCAGCTCGACCTTTTGTATATCGCGCCGGAGCGTGCAACGGGTGAAGGCTTCCGCGCGCTGATGGAAGCGCGAGCGCCCGCATTGTTCGCGATCGACGAGGCGCATTGCGTGTCGGAATGGGGACATGATTTCCGGCCCGATTACCGCCTTCTGCGGCCCCTGCTCGATACCTTTCCGGGCGTTCCGCGGCTTGCGCTGACGGCTACCGCCGACAAGCACACGCGCGAGGATATTCTGGTCCAGCTCGGAATTCCGGCCGACGGCCTGGTGCTTGCAGGTTTCGACCGGCCGAACATCCGCTACCGGGTCGGTCCGCGCATAGGCGCCGCCAGGCAGCTGGCCGAGTTCATCGCCGCCAACCCGGGGCCGGGCATCGTCTATTGCCCGACGCGGGACGGCACCGAGCGGATGGCTGCGAAGCTCGCCGCTGCGACGGGACGTCCCGTTGCCGCCTATCACGCGGGGCTCGACGCCGAGCGGCGCGCACAGGTCCAGCATGATTTCGTCGCCTCGGAGGATGGGATCGTCACGGCGACGGTGGCCTTCGGCATGGGGATCGACAAGCCCGACGTGCGCTTTGTCGCGCATGCCGGGCTGCCAAAGTCGATCGAAAGCTACTATCAGGAAACGGGGCGGGCCGGGCGCGACGGCGATCCTGCCGAGGCGCTGATGCTGTGGGGCGCGGAGGATTTTGCGCGCGCGCGCATGCGGCTGGGCGAGCTTCCCGAGGCGCGCCTCGCTGGCGAGCGCGCGCGCCTCAATGCACTCGCGGCGCTTGTCGAAACCGCCGAATGCCGCCGCGCGCTGCTGCTGCGCCATTTCGGCGAGGCCCCGCCCGAATATTGCGGCAATTGCGACAATTGCCTTGACCCCCCGAAACAGGTCGACGCGACCGTGCTCGCGCAGAAGCTGCTTTCGGCGATCTATCGCACCGGACAGTCTTATGGCGCGGCGCACATCGAGGCGGTGCTGACGGGTCGCGGCGACGATCGGATCGTGAGCCGCGGCCACGACAAATTGTCGGTCTTTGGCCTCGTTGAGGGCGAGGAGGCGCGGTTGATCAAGCCGCTGGTGCGCACGCTGATGGCGCGCGAGGCGCTGGCGACCACCGAACATGGCGGGCTCATGTTCGGCCCGGCGGGACGTGCGGTGATGAAGGGCGAGGTGCCGGTCATGATCGCGGAGCCGCCCGCAAGGCGGGGGAAACGCGCGGCGCGCGGCGAGCAGGCGGCGAATCCCATCGGCGATCCGCTCTTCGAGGCGCTGCGCACGGCGCGGCGCGAGCTGGCGGCGGAGGCCGGGGTGCCCCCCTATGTGGTCTTCCACGATGCGGCGCTGCGCGCGATGGCGAGCGCGCGTCCGTCGACGCGCGCTGAACTTGCGCGGATTCCGGGCGTCGGCGCGCGCAAGCTGGAGTCGTGGGGCGATGCGTTTCTCGCGGTGATCCGGCAGTTCTAATATTGCCGGCGCTCGATCCGGGTGGGAGGTCCTCCGGGGAAAGGGTAGCTTCATGCTTGTCAGCAAATGCGGCTGGCCTATACATCGCGGGCATGAGCGATTTTCGTCCCCTGAGCCCCGGCTATAGCGTCGCACCGCAGATTGCCCTTGAGGATATCGCGGAGGCGAAGGCCGCCGGGTTCGCGATGATCATCAACAATCGCCCCGATGGCGAAGATCCGTCGGCTCCGCAGGGAGGGGACATAGCGTCGGCCGCCGCGGCCGAAGGACTTGCCTATGCGGCGATACCGGTGGGCCACGCGGGGTTCAGCCATGCGCAGCTTGACGCGCTCGACACGCTGCTGGCCGATGCGACGGGGCCGGTGCTCGCCTATTGCCGCTCGGGAACGCGCTCGACGCATCTCTGGGCGCTCGCGCGTGCCCGCGCCGGCGATGACGTCGATGCACTGTGTGCGGCTGCGGCGAAGGCGGGTTACGATCTTTCGGGGCTGCGACCGATGATGGATGCGCTCGCGGGGGAAAAGTGACCGCGGCTGTCTGGATTCAGCTCGGCGCATCGCTCGCGGCGGTGCTCTTCATCGCCTGGCTGGTGAGGGCGATGGGGCTGGGCGCCGACCCGCGCATAGAGGATGCGGCACATGCGATCCGCCTCGCGGACGAAGCCGAGGCAGGGTTTGGCGGCGTCGAGGTCGCGCGCGATCGCGCTGGCTTTGCCGCGATCGTTCGGAATGCCGAGGGCCGAATGCTGCTGATCCGTGCGCATGGCAACCATTTCGCGGCGCGCCCGGTCGATGCGAGCGTGATAGGACGGCTCGACAAGGATTTCCTGACGCTCACCACGCGTGAACGGACATTTGGCGCCGTGACGCTGCAGCTCGGGAAAGAAGCAAGTGTATGGGCGTCGCGAATGCGGGAGGTGGTGCGTGGATAATTTGCCCGATCCCGTCGTCTATGCAGTCCCCGCCTTCATCCTGCTGCTGATCGTCGAGATGATTGTCTCGCTTCGCCGCGACAAGAGGCGCTACGAGGCGCGCGACACGCTGACCTCGCTGATGCTCGGTACGGTGAGCCAGGTCGCGGGGGCATTGGTCGGCGCGGCGGTGGTCGGCGCGGCGCTATGGGCCTATCAGTTCCGCCTGTTCGACATCGGGATGGAGCTTCAGACCTGGTGGTGGGCATGGATCCTCTGCTTCGTCCTCGACGATCTGGCCTATTATGTCTTCCACCGGAGCGCGCACCGCGTGCGCTGGTTCTGGGCCAGCCATGTCATCCATCACAGCTCGCAGCACTATAATCTCTCGACCGCGCTCCGGCAGACGTGGACAGGTTTTTTCAGCCTGAGCTTCCTTTTCCGTATGCCCTTGTTCCTCATCGGCTTTCCGCCCGCCATGGTCTTCTTCTGCGCGGGGCTCAACCTGATCTACCAGTTCTGGATCCATACCGAGGCGATTGGGCGGATGCCCAAATGGTTCGAGGCGGTGATGAATACCCCGTCGCACCACCGCGTCCATCATGGTGTGAACCCGCGTTATCTCGACGCCAATTATGCCGGGGTCTTCATCATCTGGGACAAGCTGCTCGGCAGCTTCGTCCCCGAGCGCGACGACGAGCCGGTGCGCTACGGCATCGTCAAGCAATTGGGGAGCTTCAACATTCTCTGGGCGGCGTTTCACGAATGGGTGGGGATCGCGAAGGATGTCTGGAACGCGCCCTGGCAGCACAAGCTCAGCTATATGTGGCGCGAACCGGGCTGGAGCCACGACGGCAGCCGGATGACCAGCGACATGATCAAGGCGCGCTGGATGGCCGGCAGACGGGTTGAAGAAGCCGCAGAGTAACCGCTGCCGAATGCGGGCGGGACGGATGAAGCCCGTCGCCAACATACCGAAGAATTCGCCGTGACGGTCGCCGGATTTAAGGGCGGCTGTGCCATGCGGGGCGCCCTTTCCTTTTCCCAAGAGAGGGGGCGGCAAGATTGGCTAGGAGCTTGCCACCTGGACTAATGACATTCATGTAAGCATCCGGTTGACCGCCCGAAAGGCGGCTCGAGGGAGGGCCTGAATGGATCAGTTCGACATCATCGTCATCGGCGGCGGCAGCGCGGGGAGTGCGGCGGCGGGTCGCCTTGTCGAGGACGGAACGCGGCGCGTGTGCCTCGTTGAGGCGGGCGGGACGAACGACCTGATCCGGATCAAGACGCCGGGGTTCATGCCCTTCATTCCCAAGGCGTCGAACTATCAATATGAGACGGTGCCGCAGGCGGGGCTCGGCGGACGCACCGGCTACCAGCCGCGCGGACGAGGTCTTGGCGGGTCGAGCGCGATCAACGCGATGGTTTATATCCGCGGCCACCAGTTCGATTACGACCAGTGGGCCGAACTGGGCGCGACGGGTTGGACCTACGCGGACGTGCTTCCCTATTTCAAACGGAGCGAGGGCAATGAGCGCGGCGCCGACGATTTTCACGGCGCAGATGGGCCGCTGAACGTGATGGACCAGCGCTGGCCCAATGTGACGAGCCGGCGCTTCGTCGAAAGCGCCGCGGCGCTGCAACTGCCGCGCACCCCTGATTTCAACTTGCCGAATAACGAAGGTTTTGGCCTCTATCAGGTGACGCAGAAGGCCGGTGAGCGCTGGTCGGCGGCGCGGGCCTATGTCGAGCCACTGCGCGGGCGTGCCAATTTTGCGATCCGCACCGGAGCACTCGTTGAAAGGATCCTGATCGAGAATGGCCGTGCGACCGGCGTAGTCATCCGGCAGGGAGCAGAACGCGAAACGTTGCGCGCAGCGGGCGGCGTCATCCTGTCGGCCGGAGCATTCGGCAGCCCGCAGATCCTGATGCTGTCGGGCATCGGACCGGCCGCGCATCTTCAGGACCATGGTATCGACGTGATCGCCGATTGCGCCGGGGTCGGCGCAAATCTGCAGGACCATATTGACTATGTGTCGAGCTGGGAGACGCGTTCGAGAGAGCCGTTCGGCAACAGCCTCGGCGGTACATGGCGGATGGTGAAGGCGATTTTCGAGCATCGGACGAGGCGCACCGGCATCATGACGACCTGCTTTGCCGAAGCGGGCGGCTTCTGGAAATCGCGCCCCGATTTGCCCGCACCCGACATTCAATATCATTTTGTCCCCGCGATGCTCGAGGATCATGGGCGCACTAAGGTGAAGGGGCACGGCTTTTCGTGCCATGCCTGCGTGCTCAGGCCCGAAAGCCGGGGTAGCGTCACGCTCGCCTCGGGCGACGCCGCAGTGGCGCCGCGGATCGATCCCGGCTTCCTGACCGACGAGCGCGACATCGCGACCTTGCGCGCAGGCGTGCGGATGATGCACCGCATCGTGGGATCGCCGCCGCTCTCCGACTATGCGGGCGCGGACCGGCATCCCGTGAACCTCGACGATGACGACGCGCTCGACGCGCTGATCCGCAGCCGCGCCGATACCGTCTATCACCCGGTCGGGACGTGCCGGATGGGAAGCGACGGCGATGCGGTGGTCGACCCGGCGCTGAAGCTTAAGGGTATCGACGCGCTCTGGGTCGCCGATGCGAGCATCATGCCCCGGCTCGTGTCGGGCAACACCAACGCGCCGAGCATCATGATCGGCGAGCGTGCGGCGGATTTCGTGGCGGCCGCGCTGGGCTGACGCCTATCCCCGGCTTCAGCAGGCGGGGATTAAAGACAGGCCTCCGCCAGCAATTCCCCGCGCCGCGTGAGTCCATAGCGGCTCACCGGTGGCCGCCGGTCAATCACATCGCGCGTTATCAGCCCGTGGCGGCCGAGCGCTTTCAGCCCCTGCGAAAGCGCGCGGGGGCTGGCAGGGGCGAGGAGGCGGGAGAGAGCATTGAAGCGGTCATGACCCACCCGAATCCCCGCAACGATCGGGAGGCCCCAGCGGGTCGCGGCGCCCGGAGGCAGGCCGAGCTCTGTCTGCGCCCCCGCGATCGTCGCGGCGCGCCTTGCCGCGTCGGCGCCAGCCTTGGTCAATATATATTCGGGTCGAAGCGGGTGCCCATGACCCGGGTTCCGCTGCACCCATCCGTTCCTCGTCGCCGCCTCCAGCGTGCGCGTCAGGCTGTCGCGCGGCAGGCCAAGGCGGTGGATCAGTTCGACGAAGCGTGCGCCTTTATGGCCCCCAAGATCAGCGAGCAGCGGCACCAGCCAGCGGTGGCCGGACAGCTCCGCAAGCAGCGGATCGGGCATAATTGACGGCATTGGCAAGTTACTATACAAACCGAACCAAAGGAGCAAGGGGGGGATTCGGCTTCTTGTTGGCCGCACAGGGCGCCAAGGTGCCGCCGTCGGCGCGGCGGGCGGCCGCAGACCTCGGGTTTCGATGGAAAGGGAGAGGCAGTGTCATGACGCTCAAGATCGGATCCGAACTGACCTGTTCGATGGGGGTCACCGACATGACCGCCTCGATCGCCTGGTACGAGCGGGTCATGGGGTGCGCCTTGCTTTATCGCGTCGACGAGATCGGCTGGTGCGAGCTTTCAACGCCGATGGCAGGGGTCAATATCGGACTGAGCCAACTGGAAACGGTGATGCAGGGCGGCGGGGCGACCAACGTGTTCGAGGTCGCCGACATAGAAGCGGCAAAGGCGCATCTCGACGCCGAGGGCGTTCGGCAGGACGGTGACATCCAGCACGTCCCGGGGCTCGTGCGGCTGATCACTTTCTATGACCCGGACGGGAATGCCTTCATGTTCTCGCAATCGGAAATGTCAAGCTGAGCGTTGCCGAAAAAAGAGTAAGCCCCGTCACATTTCTGTGGCGGGGCTTCCCTAGGTTCCGTCCGAAGACGCGAACCAGATTCTACCTTTTCTTTCGATCCAGTAGGTTCATGAAACACGGCTGAAGACCGATTGGTTCCCAAGCTGGCGACAATTTTTTTCCCGGGGCGGGCAGGTGCCGATTCGCGCGCACGCAGACTGCCTTGACTGGAGCGTTTCCTCTGAAAAACGGGCGGATTTTCAAGGCGTTGATTGCGTGCCACGCAGAGAGGACAAAAAAAGAGGGCCGGGACTTTCGTCCCGGCCCAGCCTTTCAGGCTCTCCCCTCCTGAAACTGTTGACCCAATGAATGCCATATTAATGTCACCTTGGGAAGGCCTAAATTTGCGGCACTGCTGCGCACATTTTGTGCAAGGATCTTGCTGCATGAATTGCACAAAAAGAGGCCGGGACTGGTCGGTCCCGGCCACAAGTGGTTCGCAGGAGGAACCCCGTTGGACCCCGCCGCCCTTGAAAGAGGAGAACCGGCGGCGGGTGTCCTGTTTCGTCAGTAATTATAGGCGCGCTCGCCATGCTCGCCGAGGTCGAGGCCTTCGCGTTCGACCTCTTCGGAGACGCGCAGCCCAGTGACGAGCTTGGCGACCGAGAAGGCGATGCCCGAGCCGACCGCTGCCCAGAGGACGGCAACGCCGGTCGCAAAGAGCTGGGTGCCGAGCTGCGCGCCGATCGCATAGTCGGCTTCTCCAGGTCCGCCAAAACCCGGCGCGTTGGTGAAGGCGACGCCGATCGAGCCGATGATGCCGGCAACGCCGTGGATACCGAAAACATCAGCCGTATCGTCGAAGCCGAGTTTCGGCTTGGCGACCGTCACGAAGAGATAGGCGATGACCGAGGCGACAGCGCCGAGGACGATCGCCCCGAACGGTCCGGCGAAGCCCGCGGCGGGCGTGATGGCAACGAGGCCCGCGATGACGCCCGAGCAGCCGCCGAGCAGGCTGGGCTTGTGACCCGCAACCTTCTCCGCAACCATCCAGGCAACAGCCGCGGCGGCGGTGGCGGTGAGCGTGTTGATCATCGCCAAGCCGGCGCCGCTGCCGGCACCCAGCGCCGAACCCGCGTTGAAGCCGAACCAGCCCACCCACAGAAGGCCGGTACCGATGAAGGTCATCGTCAGCGAGTGGGGCGCCAGCACCTCCTTGAGGTAGCCGATGCGCTTACCCAGAATGAGGCAGCCGACGAGGCCCGACACGCCCGCGTTGATGTGGACGACGGTGCCGCCGGCAAAGTCCAGCGCGCCCTTCTCGAAGAAGAAGCCGCCGGCCGACCATACCATGTGGGCGAGCGGGAAATAGACGATCGTCAGCCAGATCACGGCGAAGACCATCAGCCCCGCAAACTTCACGCGTTCCGCCAGCGACCCGACGACAAGCGCGCAGGTGATGGCCGCGAAGGTCATCTGGAAGCTGATGAAGACAAATTCGGGGATAGTTCCCGAAATGCTGTCCGCGGTAACATTCTGCAAGAAGAGGTTCGAAAGATTGCCAAAGAAGGGCCCTGCCTCGGTAAAGGCGATCGAATAGCCCCAGCTGACCCAGACGAGCATCGCGACGCAGGTCACCGCAAGAACATGGGTGAGCATCGAGAGCATGTTCTTGGTGCGAAGAAGGCCGCCATAGAAAAGCGCAAGGCCCGGCACGATCATCGCGAGCACGAGCACGGTCGAGGTGAGCATCCAGGCGGTATCGCCGGTGTCGATTGTTGGCGTCTCCGCCGCTTCCTGCGCCCAGGCGGGCAGTGCGGCGAACAGCGTGAGCCCCGCGGCCCCGGCGCTCGCCGCCAGCTTGTTTGCGAACGTCATATAATCCCCCTTCATTAGAGAGCAGCCTCGCCGGTCTCGCCGGTGCGGATGCGCACGGCCTGACCCACGTCGAGGACGAAGATCTTGCCGTCTCCGATCGACCCGGTGCCGGCGCTTTGCTGGAGTGTTTCGACGACCCGCGGCGCAAGCGCGTCGTCGCAGACGAGTTCGATCTTCACCTTCGGCACCATGTTGGTCGCATATTCGGCGCCGCGGTAGATTTCGGTCTGTCCCTTCTGCCGGCCAAAGCCCTTGACCTCGGTCACGGTCATGCCGGCGATGCCCAGCCCGGTCAGTGCTTCGCGCACTTCGTCGAGCTTGAACGGTTTGATGATAGCCAGGATCAGCTTCATGATGCCCCCTTTTGCTAATGGCACCATGTCGCGCTGCAACAGCCGTGCCAAATTGCGCGAGGGTGGTCGTCAGCGATATTTTATGAGGAAATTCTGCCAGGCGAAGTACGAAAGCTTCGCGAATTGGGCAGAGACGCAGCGAATATGCCTAAATTTTAGGCATGCCCTAGCCGGCGCGCCGGAACCGTGCCCATATCGGCAGATGGTCCGAGGCGCGCGCGGCAAGCGCGCTCTGGTGTACCCCGGCCTCCACCGCTTCAAGATCGGGCGAGGCAAAGATACGGTCGAGTTTTGCGACGGGGCGGCGGCTGTGAAAGCTGTGCCCGGTGTCGACGAGCCGATGATGCTCGGCGAAATCGGCAAGGCAGCCCCCGCGATTGCGCCACTCATTGCAATCCCCCATCAGGATGGTGGGGAGCGCCTCGCCCTCCGAGACATGGGCAAGGATGGCGCGCGCCTGCTGCCGGCGGCGGAGCCCCGAAATGTCGAGGTGCATGCCGACCACGCGCAGCCGTGCCTCGCCGATGCGCAGCGTCGCCGCGATCGCGCCGCGCGGCTCGAGCGTCGGCAGGTGGAGCGCGTGGCTTTCCTCCACCTCGACGCCTTTGCGGACAAGAAATGCGTTGCCGTGCCAGCCGATTGCATAGGGGCGGCCGCCCAGCAGGTCGACCGGCACATAGTCGCTATTCTCTTCGAACATGTGCGGGGGGATGGCGCTCGCGCGCGTGCCGAAGCGGCGGTCAGCCTCCTGCAGCGCGATGACGTCTGCATCGAGTTCGCGAAGGACAGATAGCACGCGCGCGGGGTCGCGGCGCCGGTCGAGCCCGATACCCTTGCGCATATTATAGGAGGCGACCTTGATCATCGGGAGGCTAAGGCGGCTTTCTTGATGTTGTGGGAAGAGGACGAACAAGAGCAGGGTCGGGTTGCACCTAGGAGGCACCGAACTCCAGCATCAGCGCCCGCGCGTTGTCGAGATCCTCGTCGAAGACCATGACCCGGACCGGGATCATCAGGCCCACGCTGTCGGCGATGTTCATGCCGGCGTCGAAACAGACCGCCGGCACGCCTGCCGATTCGAGCCGCCCGCGCAGCAGTTCGGCCTCGGCGCCGTTCGGCAGGCGGACAAGCTCGACAAGCGGCATCAGGCGTCGCCCGCGATATAGCGGTCGGTGGCGCGCGTCGGCAGCCCATCGATGCTTCGCGTTCGCCCCTCGAATTTCTCCAGCCATTCGGCCGGGTCAGCCTGGCGATGATATTTCTGGAGCGTGTCGCGCTCCTGCTGGAGTTCCATGACTGGCACGCCCCAACCGCAACTCGTCTGAACGCTCTCGACCGCTATATCGAAGATCTGCCGTGTTCCGGGCAACAAGGTGAAATGAGCAGCGAGTGCGGCCCAGCCTTCATCCTGCGGGAGCACCGGGTGCCCGCGGCCATAGATACGCAGGATCCAGGCCGGACGATCGAAAGCGCAGAACATCAAGGTAATGCGCCCGTCAGCGGCGAGGTGCGCGTGCGTCTCGTTTCCTGAACCGCCGAGGTCGAGAAAAGCGACACGGGATGAGGAGAGGATGCGAAAGCTGCCGGTATAACCCTTGGGCGAAAGGTTGATCCGTCCCTCCGCCGCCGCGGTCGCGACGAAGAACATCGGCTGGCGCTCGATGAAGGCGACATGCTTGTCGGTCAGCGCGTCGGTGAAATCGGCCATAAGATCAGCCTAGCGGGCGACAGGGAGGATTGTCACGCGATCCGTCACCATTGGCTGCCCTCGGCGATCGCCGCCTCTTCCTCCGGCCGGGTTGCCCGGCCGAGCGCGGCGTTGCGATGGGGGAAGCGGCCGAAGCGATCGATCATCTCGAAATGCTTCTGGGCATATTGGTGGAAGATGGGGTCCGCAAGTTGGTGAAACAGGCGCAGCGATTCGCGCTGGTCGCCGATGTCTTCGCTGTGCTGAAGGGGAAGGTAGGCGAATTGCCGCCGTTCGTCGGGCCAATGCTGATCCCACCCTCTTTCGGTGATGCCGCGCGAGATCGCGCGGGCAAGGCTGTCGGTTGCAAAGGCCTCCGCGCTGCCCCGATATATGTTGCGCGGTACCTGGTCGAACAGGATCACGGCTGCAAGCGCCGTGTCGGGATCGGTCAGGAATGCATCGGGAGGGAACGCGCGCAGCGCCTCGCGCCAGTCGGCGGCGAGTTCGCGAACCGCAGCGTCGAAATCCGGTCCGCCGCCGTACCAGTCATCCATGCCATGGTCGTCGAACCAGAAGGCGAGGAGGCGCGCCGCCCAGTCGGCGGGCGGCGCAGCCGCTTCGGTCGGGTCATTCGTCACGCGGCTATTTCGCAGCCGTGTCGATCTTGCGATAGGGAACAAAATCACCGAGGGCGACGAACCCCGCGTACATATGGCTGTCGCGGTCGTGGAGCTGGATCGTATCGATCGAGCACAGCCGCGTACCGGTCAATTTGGTCACGAGAATATTGTCGTCGTCGAGCGATTCGGCTCCGCCGCGCGGACGATTGACCCAAAGGGTGCTACCGATCCGGTAGACGATCGCGGTTTTGTCAACGATCTGCGAACTCGTCGCCGAGGAAAGGCTGATGCAATCCTGCGGCTGGCCGGCGACGCGGCCTTCGAGCATCTTGGCGAGCTTTTCCTCGCCCGTCGGCTTGTCCTTCGCAGCAACGGGCGCGCCCGCGAGCATCGCGGCGGAAAGGATAGTGGCAATCAGCGCACGCATGGTTCGACTCCAGTTGATTCAGGTCTCACCCTGAGATCACCGATAGCACAAGGCGGGTGAACGGTCGCTGACTGATTTCATGATGTCGCGCAGCCAGGCCCCGTGCCACTCCTTCAACAAGGGAAGAGCACTCGGCGCCCGTCCTCGATGAGCCCGGGGGCCTCCTCAGCACGCACCATCGGGCAGCGGGATACCGAGCGGGCCCTTGCACTTCTTCTTCTTCGGCTTTTCGGCGGGTGAGGAACCTCCCGTATCGTCCATGCCGCCCATTCCCCCGAAATCGGCTCCAACCATGAGCATGGTGTGCGAGCGGAAACGCACCTTTGCGGTCCAGTCGATATTCCAGGGCACATTCCCCGCGGGTTTGGGGGGATAAGCAAAGTTCGCCTCGGGTCCGAAAGCGTTGAGGTTCCCGATCATCATCTCGCCCGACGCCTTCTTGACCTCCGCCGGGATCTGGCAGCTCGTCTGGCTCGGCGGCATCACGATCTTCTGGGGAATGAGCTTCGCGACCGTCGCAGGGGGCAGCCAATCCCAAAGGCCGCCGCCGAACTCGCGCGACGCGCTGCTCGTCCACCAGATAATGTCCCCGCCGCTGCCGCCGCGGTCCATGCCGCCGATCGTCCAGGCGACATAGCCGGTGGCATTCTGCACCGGATTCCAGCGGATCATGACGGAACCGTCACCCTGCGCTGCGGTCGAAGCCTGGAGCGGGGCCATATAATCCTGCGCGAGGGTGAAATTGATGTCCGAGCCGATGTTGCTCGCAATGCGGTGCGCCCCGAGCAATGAGCTGTCTCTCGGCGGCTGCTTGGCGTTCTTGGTATTTGGCCAGTCGACGTAGGAACGACTGTTCGATTGCGAGACCTCGCGGATGACGGGCACGGCGGAGGAGAAAAGGCCGGGAGGTATCTGTCCCGCCGCAACCTTGGCGAAATCGATCACAACCGGCTGACCCGGCCCCGCCTTGGCCCCGCAACCCCAATAAAGGAGGAGGCGGCCCTTGGGACGCTCGAATTCGGTGGTGTAGCTGCCATCGCGCCGCTCGGGGCTGATGAGCGGCACGGATTTTCCAAGCTTCGCCTGCGGTTCGAAATAATGATCGCCCTTCGGGGGCGGTGCGCCCGGCGTCTGGTCGGATCCGAGGCGAAGCAGAAGCTGGTGCGCGACCGCCTTGTCGGGGCCACCGCCGAACATCATGCTCATCGCGCCGCCGACACCGCCCTTGCCGCCGCCCATCGCGGCAAAGCCGGACATGGTCGCCACGTCCATTTCGTAGCGCTCCTTGGGCCCCGATGTTTTCTGCGCTGAGCCGGGAACGGCGGCGAGCGCGGCGGCGAGAGCAGTCACGGAAAGCAGACGCAGAGTCGAGCGCATATAAATCCTCCCTGTTGCCGGAAAGCCGGCTGACGGTGCGACCCGAATCTTGTCTTTCCAGCGCTATACGCTGACGTACCCCACGCGCCAAGTGACCGAAATCACAGCGGACCGGCGCTCGGCGATTCCTCAGGCCGTGCCGCCCACCGTCAGCCCGCTCACCAGCAAGCTCGGCTGACCGACGCCCGCTGGGACGCTCTGGCCGCCCTTGCCACAGACGCCGATGCCTTCATCGAGCGCCATGTCGTTGCCGATGCCCGTGACCTTGGTGAGCACGCTCGGGCCATCGCCAATCAGCGTGGCGCCCTTGATCGAGTCGCCAAGCTTGCCGTTTTCGATCTTGTAGGCCTCGGTGCAGCTGAAGACGAATTTGCCCGAAACGATGTCGACCTGCCCGCCGCCAAAGCTCTTGGCGAAGATGCCGCTCTTTACCCGCGACAGGAGCTCGGCGGGATCGTCGTTGCCACCACGCATGAAGGTGTTGGTCATCCGCGGCATCGGGGCGTGCGCAAAACTCTCGCGGCGGCCGTTGCCGGTCGGCGCAACGCCCATCAGCCGCGCGTTGAGCCGGTCCTGCATATATCCCTTGAGAATGCCGTCCTCGATGAGGATATTTTCCTGCGTTGGCGTACCCTCGTCGTCGATTCTGAGCGAGCCGCGGCGCCCGCCCCCGACGGGGCTTGCAAGGCTCCCGTCGTCGATCACGGTGACGCCTGGTGTTGCGACGCGCTGGCCGATCCGCCCGGAAAAGGCGCTCGTACCCTTGCGATTGAAATCGCCCTCCAGCCCGTGACCGACCGCCTCATGCAGCAACACGCCGGGCCAGCCGGGGCCGAGCAGCACGGTCATTTCGCCCGCCGGGGCGTCGACCGCGCGCAGATTGACGAGTGCCTGCGCCAGCGCCTCGTCGATCGCACGGTTCCATTGCCGAGGCTCAAAGAGATGGTCGTACATATAGCGGCCGCCGAGGCCGAAATAACCCGATTCGCGGCGTCCATTCTCCTCGACCACAATCGAGACGTTGAGCCGGACGAGCGGGCGCACGTCGGTCGCGAGAAAACCATCGGCCCGGACGATCTCGACGACCGACCAGCTTCCAGCCAGCGTGACCGACACCTGCGCAACGCGAGGGTCGCGCGCACGGGCGGCGGCGTCGACCTCCTGGCAGAGCGCAACTTTCTGGGCGAAAGGGATGAGGTCGAGCGGGTTCGCCTCGTCATAGAGGTGGCGATTGGTGCGCTGGGGAGGGGCGGCGGGCGCCTGCTTCGCGGGGTCGAGCAGCGCCAGCGTCTCCGCGGCGCGGCGGATCGCGCTCGCGCTGATGTCGCTCGCGTGCGCGAACCCCGTCATTTCCCCCGACACCGCGCGCAAACCAAAGCCAGCATCGGTCGAATAGTCGGCGGTCTTCAGCCGTCCGTCGTCGAACCCGAAACTCTCGGTCGCGCGATATTGGAGATAAAGCTCTCCGTCATCGGCCCTGGCGAGCGCTTCGCGCGCCAGGCGCTGCGCCAATTGAGGGTCCAGCGCGTCGGCGCGGTAGAGGAAGCGGCGAGGGTCGGTGGGGCTTGTCATGCCGCTGATATAGGCGCGTGCAGCTGGTGCGCAAAGGCTGATGCGGATTTAAGCGCGAGCTTCGGCTCAACCCTTGTCGGCCACTCCGCCTGCAAGGATGAAACGGCGGTCGCAATAGCCGCAATCGACATAGCCTTCGTCGGGGTCGATCTCGAGCCACACGCGCGGATGGCCGAGCGCTGCGCTCGCAAGGCCGTCGCCCGTGCCGTCGCAGGCGATGCGCGTCTGTTGAACGCGGAGCGTTTCGGGGGCCGGGTCAGGTGCAGCGTTTGTCATGGAGGGCGCCCATAGCAAGCGTCTTGCGCCTCGGCAATCGGCTGCGCGCGTCAGCCCCTTTCGCACCTGCCGCGCCCCCGCTATGGAGGCCGCCATGAGTGAAGCCGCCATCCGCATCGACGCCGTCTCGAAAATCTACGCCGGCGGCAAGCAAGCCCTCGACAATGTCAGTTTCGATGTGCCGCGCGGGGAGATCTTCGGACTGCTGGGCCCGAACGGGGCAGGCAAGTCGACGCTGATCAATATCCTTGCAGGCCTCGTCAACAAGACGAGCGGGTGGGCAAGCATCTGGGGGTTCGATATCGACGCCGACCCCCGCAATGCCAAATATTCGATCGGCATCGTGCCCCAGGAGATCGTCTTCGACCCCTTTTTCACGCCGTTCGAAACGCTGGAGAATCAAGCCGGGCTCTACGGCGTCCCCAAGGACCGGCGGATCTCAGAAGAACTGCTCGCAGCCGTGCATCTCCTGGACAAGCGTGACGCCTATGCGCGTACGCTCTCGGGAGGCATGAAGCGCCGCCTGCTTGTTGCCAAGGCAATGGTCCATTCGCCGCCGATCATCGTCCTCGACGAGCCGACCGCAGGGGTCGACATCGAACTGCGCCAGCAGCTCTGGGAATATGTCCAAAGCCTCAACGATCGCGGCGTCACGGTGGTGCTGACGACGCATTATCTCGAGGAGGCCGAGGAACTGTGCGACCGCATAGCCATCATCAACCACGGCCGCCTGATCGCGAACAAGCCGACGCGTGAGCTGGTCGACATGGCGCGCGAGAAAATCGTGGTGGTGACGCTCGACCAGGATGTGACCGTGCTGCCGACGCATCCCGCTTTCGACAAGGTCGAGCGCGAGGGCGAGCGCGGCCTTGCGATCAGTTACAACAAGGACCGGATGAACGCGGGCGAGGTGCTCTCCGCGGTGAATGCGATGGGCCATGGCATTGTCGACGTCTCGACGCGCGAGGCGGATCTGGAAGACGTGTTCCTCAATCTGACGCGCGCTGCAAATGGGTAGGTTTTCCTGCCCCGGCGTACCAGGCGAAACACGAGACCCCTCGGGCTGGCGCAAGGTCGCGGGGTGCCCCGGCTTCGCTCGACACGATCGGAAATCCAATGGCTGAAAATCTTCCCCACGACGTCATCGTCATCGGCTCCGGCGCCGCGGGCCTCACCGCCGCTATCGCGCTCGCGGATCATTGCCGCGTGCTCGTGCTCGCGAAGGGCGAGCTCACCGGCGGGTCGACCGCGTGGGCGCAGGGCGGAATAGCGGCCGTGCTCGACGCGGGCGATACGTTCGAAAATCATATCGAGGATACGATGGTCGCGGGCGCCGGGCTCAACCGGCGCGAGACGGTCGAGTTCGTGGTTGAAAATGCTCCGAACGCGATTCTGCGGCTGATCGAAATGGGAGTCGCCTTCAACAAGGAGGAGGGCGCGCTTCACCTGACGCGCGAGGGTGGTCACTCGCACCGCCGGATCGTCCATGTCGACGACGCGACGGGCTGGGCGGTGCAGGCAGCGCTGCTCCAGACCGCCCAGGCGCATCCGAACATCACCCTCATGCCGGGGCAGGCCTGCATCGACCTCATCACCGGCCGGCACGAGGAACGCTATTCGGGTTCGGGGCGCGTCTGGGGCGTCTATGCTCTCGACGAGACGACAGGGAAGGTCCACGCGCATGTCGGGCGCGCGACGATCCTTGCAAGCGGCGGGGCCGGGCGCGTCTATCAGTTTTCCACCGCCCCGAGGGGCGCGACGGGCGACGGCATTGCCATGGCGTGGCGCGCAGGGTGCCGCGTTTCCAACATGGAAATGATGCAGTTTCACCCAACCTGCCTCTATAATCTGGAGGTCAAGAATTTCCTGATCACCGAGGCGGTGCGCGGCGAGGGAGGGATTCTCAAGCATCCGGTCACCGGGCATCGGTACATGCCCGACTACGACCCGCGCGCCGAACTCGCGCCGCGCGACATTGTGGCGCGTGCGAACGATGACCAGATCAAGCGCTTCGGGCTCGACTATGTCCATCTCGACATCAGCGACAAGGATCCGGATTTCGTCGCCGGACATTTCCCGAACATTCATGAAAAGCTGCTGACGCTCGGTATCGACATGACAAGGCAGCCGATACCGGTGGTGCCCGCACAGCATTATACCTGCGGCGGAGTGCTGATCGACCTCGATGGGCGCACCGACCTTCCAGGCCTTTATGCCGCGGGTGAGGTAACCGAGAGCGGTCTCCACGGCGCGAACCGCCTCGCCTCGAACAGCCTGCTCGAATGCTTCGTCTTCGGCGAGGCCGCCGCGAAGCATATCATCGCGAATTGGGACGAGCTTGGCACGCCGCCCGCAATTCGTCCGTGGGACGAAAGCCGGGTCACCCACTCGGACGAAGAGGTGGTCATCAAGCAGAACTGGACCGAGATCCGCCGCTTCATGTGGAACTATGTGGGTATCGTGCGCACCACGAAACGGCTCGAGCGCGCGCAGCACCGCATCAACATGCTCTCAGGCGAGGTTGGAGAATATTACGGTCATTTCCGCGTCACGACCGACCTCATCGAACTGCGCAACCTGCTCCAATGCGCCGACCTCATTGTACGAAGCGCGCTCCATCGCAAGGAAAGCCGGGGGCTCCATTACACGCTCGACTATCCTCAGCTGGCGGCGGAGGCGGTCGATACGGTTCTCGTGCCGTGAGGCGCGCGTAGAGGTTAGGCAAAGCCTTCGTTCAAGAAGCGTTCTGCCAGCGCGGCATGAAGTGCCGCGCCGCGGGCCATGACCTTTTCATCGAGAACCATGTGGTTCGAGTGGAGCCCGCAGCATTGCCGCCAGTCGCTGCCCTGCTCGCTCGCACCGAGCCAGAACATTGCTCCGGGAACCTTTTCGAGGACGTAGGAGAAATCCTCGGCGCCCATCACCGGATTGTCCATCGTCAGCCACGCCGCTTCGCCGAATGTTTCTTCGACCACCGACTGGCCGAAGGCGACAGCGCGGCTGTCGCAGATGGTGACGGGAAAGCCCTCCTCGATCGTCACCTCCGCGGTGCAGCCGTGCGCCTCGGCGATGGCTGGGGCGAGGCGCCTCAACTCCGCGGCCACCATCGCGCGGCGATGCGGCGAGAGGGTGCGGATCGTGCCGAGCATCTCGGCGGTTTCGGGGATGATGTTGTTGGTCGTTCCCGCTGCGATCTTCGCGATGGTGATCACCGCAGGGTCGAAAACCGAGATGCGGCGCGTCACCATCGTCTGGATCGCGGTGACGATCGCGCAGGCGACAGGGATCGGATCGATGCTGTCGTGCGGCATCGAGGCATGGCCGCCCGAACCCTTGACGCTGATCGATAGAACGTCGGATGAGGCGAGCAGCGGCCCGGCGCGGCCCGCGAAGATGCCGTGCGGCGCGTTGGGCATGATATGGAGCGCGAAGGCGGCGTCGGGCAGCGGATCGATCAGCCCGTCCTCCAGCATGAAGCGGGCGCCGTGATGTCCTTCCTCGCCGGGCTGGAACATGAACATCACCGTGCCGGGAAGTCGGTCGCGCGCCGCGCTCAGCAGCTTCGCCGCGCCGACGAGCATCGCGACATGCGTGTCGTGCCCGCAGGCATGCATTGCCCCTGCCGTCTCGGAGGAGAAGTCGAGCCCGGTATCCTCGACAAGCGGCAGCGCATCCATGTCACCGCGCAGCAGAACGGTGCGCCCGTTCGCTGGTCCTCGCAGGATCGCGATGAGCCCCGTGGTCGAGGGCCCTTCGCGAAATTCGAGGGGCAATCCTGCGAGCGCCTCCTTGATCTTCGCGAGCGTTTTCGGGTTTTGAAGGCCGAGTTCGGGCTCGCGGTGAATCGCGCGGCGCAGGTCGAGAAGGTCGGGAAGGAGCGTGTCGGCCTCGGCGGGCCAGCTATGTGTGAGCGTGTCCATCGGGCGAGTGTGCCGCGAAGCCGGCCTCCTGTCGAGGACCTCGGTGAGACCTGGGCGCACCCCCGTCGTCGTGGGCGTTCGCACGTCCCAGACCAGACCGAAGCGCTCGCACAGGCGAATGAAGGCATAACCCTAGTCGCTCTGATCCAAGGGCAAAGAGGGCTAGCGCCCCCCGAACAGCTGCCGCCCTGCCAGGTCGAGCATGATTTCCTCGCTGCCTCCCCCAATGGCATTCACGCGGACCTCGCGGTAGATGCGTTCGACCTTGCTGCCGGTGATGTAGCTTGCCCCGCCGAGTATCTGCGCCGCCTCGCGCGCGACCGCTTCGAGCATGCGGGTCGCCTGCACCTTCAGCATCGCAAAATCAGCCGGGCGGTCCTTTCCCTCTTTGACCTGCCAGGCGCAGAGGTCGACCCACGCCTGCGTCGCCTCGATCTGGCGCTCCATGTCGGCGAGCTTGATGCGGATCGACTGATGTCCGACGAGCGGCTTGCCGAAGGTCTCGCGCTGCTTTGCCCATTCCGCGGCTTCGGCGAGCGCCACGCGGGCATAGGCGCAGCAGCCCATCGCCATGCCGAGCCGCTCGCTGTTGAAATTGCGCATGATGCCCATGAAGCCGCCGTTCTCTGGGCCAATCAGATTCTCGGCCGGAACGCGCACGTCGCTGAAATGGATCGCGGCGGTGTCACTGCAGCGCCAGCCCATCTTGTCGAGCCGCGCGCGCTCGACGCCCGGAGCGTCCATGTCGATGAGCAGCAGGGAGATGCCCGCAGCGCCCGGCCCCCCGGTGCGCACCGCGCAGGTCAGCCAGTCGGCGCGCATGCCGCTGGTGATGAACATCTTTCCGCCGTTGACGATATAATGGTCGCCCTCCTTGACCGCGGTGGTCTTGAGGTTGGCAACGTCGCTGCCGCCGCTCGCTTCGGTGATGCCGAGCGCGATGATCTTGTCGCCCGCGAGCACCGCCGGCGCGACGCGCCGCTTCAGTTCCTCGGAGCCCAGCGCGAGGATTGGGGGCAGGCCGATGCCGTGGGTCATTAGTGAGGCGCCGAGCCCGCCCGCGCCGACCGCGGCGAGTTCCTCGGTGACGACGAGGCTGTGGAAATTGTCGAAGCCTTCTGAATGGCCGCCAAATTCTTCGGGATAGCGAAGGCCAAGAATCCCGGCCTCCGCCGCCTTCTTGTGCAGCTCGCGGGGAAGCTCGCCCTCTGCTTCCCAGCGGTCGATGTGGGGCGCGATCTCGCGCTCCACGAATCGGCGCACGCTCTGTGCAAGCGCGTCGTGCGTGTCGTCATAGTAGGGCGAGCGGGCGCGCCAGTCGTCGAAAGCCGTCATGGCGCGATGCTGGTCTTGATTGACGTAAGCGTCAAGTTCGGGTCGCGCGAAGCGCTTCATCTCCCCCCGCCCTCGTGCAGAAGGGAGCGGCCGAAATTTCGGCTCGATTTCCGTGCCGCGGCGCTTAATGTCGCCCCCCATGATGAAACCCTCCCTGCTTGCCGGCATTGCGGCGCTCGCCCTTCTCTCCATCCCCGCGGCCGCACAGCAGTCGCCCGAAGCGGCCGCCGAGGCCGCGCTGAAGCGCGCGCCGGTATTCGACGGACACAACGACGTCCCCTGGGCACTGCGCGGGCGGCTCGGCAACGTCATCAACAGCTTCGACTTCGTCGACACCACTGGCACGGCCGAGCCCGACCGTGACCCGCCGCGGAACGCGATGCACACGGACCTCAGCCGGCTGCGCAAGGGCCATGTCGGGGCGCAGTTCTGGTCGGTCTATGTTCCTTCGAACGACAATGAGGACGAGGCGGTACGCCAGACCATCGAGCAGATCGACGTCATGAAGCGTCTGATCGCGCGCTACCCCAGGGATATGGCGTTCACGACCAGCGCAGCCGAGCTCGAAAAGACGATGAAGACGGGCAAGATCGCGGGAATGCTGGGAATGGAGGGCGGGCAGTCGATCGGCTCCTCGCTCGCCGTCCTGCGCCAGATGTACGCCCTTGGCGCGCGCTACCTGACGCTGACGCACGGGCGAAACACCCCGTGGGCCGACAGCGCGACCGACGCACCCCGGCACGACGGCCTTACCGATTTCGGTCGCCAAGTGGTCAGCGAGATGAATCGCCTCGGGATGATCGTCGATCTGAGCCACACGAGTCCCGCG
>Ga0182746_1000327_pt1 | contig 73940 bp, 75 predicted proteins | sample eDN3rd30CBELigOP_FD_128881 | JGI IMG/M metagenome (GOLD analysis project Ga0182746, IMG submission 128881) | Enriched Organic Plus compost microbial communities from Emeryville, California, USA - eDNA 3rd pass 30_C BE-Lig OP (version 2) (version 2) ...
ATAGCCCCGTTGCATCTGCAACCCGGATCCGGTTTTGAAGACATGGGGTATTTGTTTTATCGGTGATTTTTGTTGAATTTTTCGGTAAAAGACGTAACTATGGGGTAAATTTAAAAACATAAGAGATATGAGTTCGATTAGACCCGTTGTTTTTTTGATCGCCTTTTTGTCTTTTGGCCTTTCGGCCACGGCACAACGATATCCGTCATTGAACAATGAAAAAGTCGACGGGTACAAAGGTATTTGGTTTACATTAGGGCAATTTTCGGAATATGGGGATAAGTATTCCGGTGGCTTGGGAACCTACACGGCCAAGCATATTCCGTTAGCGATCTATTCGCCAGCGGCAGACAAAACATTCTTTGTTTACGGAGGAATCGCAGAAGAGAGGGAGAGTAGTGCCGGAGCAAGCAATGCGAAGGGAGATTACCTGTTGTGCATGATCGGAAGCTTTGATCATAAAACAGGTACCGTTGAAAAACCGACGGTGGTGCATGACAAAGAAGGCGTTTTTGACCCGCACGATAACCCGTCCATAGCGATGGATTCCGACGGTTACATATGGGTGTTTGTAAGTGGCAGAGGCCGGGGCAGGCCGGGGTTTATTTATAAAAGTCGTTCGCCAAACTCCATCGATGCATTTGATGTGATGTCAGAGCGGGAAATTACCTATCCACAGCCCAAATATGTTGAAGGGAAAGGCTTCTTACATTTGTTTACCAAATATTTGGGGGTTCGGCTATTGTACTTCAGTACAAGTGCGGACGGTGTTGAGTGGACCGATGATAAGCAGATCGTAGCCATAAAACGGGAACAGGACCAGTATGGCGGTCACTACCAAATCAGTGGGCAACTCGGTGAGAAGATCGTGTTTTTTTATAATTGGCACCCGAATGGAAATGTAGATCGCAGAACTAACATCTATTACATACAGACAACGGATTTTGGTAAAACATGGACCACCGTGGACGGTATGCCCGTATCCATTCCCGTAACCGAGGTAGCCAACCCCACTCTGGCAAAAGAGTTCTTTTCAAAGGGTGAAAATGTGTACATCAAGGACGTTGCTTTCGACAGAAACGGCAACCCTGCGGCTCTGTATGTTTCAGGTGCCGGCCATCAACCCGGGCCGCAAAATGGACCGAGAGAATGGCAGGTGATCCATTGGAACGGAGCGGAGTGGGCAAATCATAAAATAACGACTTCGGACCACAACTACGATACGGGCAGCCTTTGGATCGATGGGGACAAATGGGTGGTCATCGGACCTACGGAGACCTCTCCGCAACCGTGGGGAGGAGGGGGTGAGCTTGTTCTTTGGGAGAGCAAAGACAGCGGTAAAACGTGGAAAGCAAAAAAACAAATCACCAAAAACAGCGAATTGAACCATAACTATGTCAGAAAAGTGGTGAACGGAAAGGAGCCATTCAAGTACTTTTGGGGCGATGGTAACCCCCACAGGCCTAGCAAATCCTATTTGTATTTTGGCGATTCCGAGGGAAGAATGTGGCAATTGCCGTACACCATGGATTCGGATCGTGTAAGGCCGGAGAAAGGGCAGCGTAAAAATCGAAAGAAGTACTAGAAATACAGATTGTTGAATGTCCGGAAAGAGGAGAGAAAGCGGTGCCGCCTTGAAAAAGGAGTTATGCAGAGACTTCAACAGTAGTGGTGGTCAGCAAAGAACTTGAAAAATAATAAAATCAAAATGTGTTGAAACGGGTTATTTATAACGAATGCATCAGTCACTAAAATTTTTATTATGGCACAAACAATCCCGGGCGAGAATGGTCCGCAAATTCTGGTACAGATAAGAGAATTTCTAAACGGACTCAACAATAGCGGCGGAAAACCGATGGAAGAAATGGCTCCTGAGGAAGCAAGGCAGGTTCTTGTGGATGCCCAAAAATCCGTGGATGTGGATACTTCGGGCATTACTAAAACAGTAAGGGAAATCACGCAGGGTGACATTACGGTAAACATTCACGTTGTAAAACCTGAAAACACAAAAGACGAAAAGTTGCCTGTTTTTATGTTCATCCATGGCGGCGGCTGGGTTTTAGGAGACTACCCGACACATAAGCGACTGGTAAGGGATTTGGTGGTGAACAGCGGAGCGGCAGCGGTTTTTGTAGATTATACGCCATCGCCTGAAGCACGTTATCCGGTTGCCATTCATGAAATTTACGCAGCTACCAAATGGGTATCGGAAAACGGTACAGAAATAGGTGTAGATGGGGCTAATTTAGCCGTCGCAGGAAACAGCGTGGGCGGTAATATGACGGCTGTTACGTGCCTGATGGCGAAAGACAAAGGTGGCCCGGATATCAAGTTCCAATTGCTGTTGTGGCCGGTCACGGATGCTGATTTTACCCGTGAATCCTGGCAGAAATATGCCGAGGGGAGATTTTTGACGGCCAATATGATGAAATGGATGTGGGATCATTACTTGCCGGAAGCGGAAAAGAGGAAAGAATATTATGCATCGCCGTTCCAGGCATCTTTGGAAAAAATGAACGGGCTTCCGCCGGCTTTGGTGCAATTGGCCGAAAATGATATTCTTTTCGACGAAGGATTGGCGTATGCCCGCAAATTGGATGAAGCGGGTGTACCCACAACCATTCAAACCTACAATGGCCTTATCCACGATTATGGCCTGTTGAATCCTTTGAATCACATAGAAGCAGTAAAACTTGCTATCGAACAAGGTGCTTTGGCATTGCGGAATGCGTTATTTTCTTAAGCTTGTTTAAAAAAATACGTTGCGTTTTCAACTCGCTCTAACTTTTCAAAAATCCGGTTTCCGGCAGAATCGTTCTATTGCCTTCAAAAACTGCAATGACTAACACGGAAAATACGTTAAAATGGAACATATAATCACCGGGGAAAACGTTGTTGAAGTGGAAAACAAGCTTTTTTCGGCTCATGCAACTACCCTAGGATTTGCTAGTCATGGTAATGAATGGATAAACCCGAGTAACAAATGTTAATTATTAAGAAATGTAACGATGCAGCCCTGCCATCGTCAAAACAGTAAATATCATTTACGGATTCAACGATTTAGAATTTGATAGACGCTGCGAAAATAATAGCCGATAACGATCTGGAATTGTTCGTCAAGGAAATTTTTGTTATGGAAGAACAGGATGCCCCCTCAAACGCTACGCTTACGTTTTTTGCGGATGGCTATCCGGGAGTCGTATACCTGCAAACGGAAGAGGGGTTTCTACTTCCCCGGAGGAAGGCGCTTACCGCGTTTTTTTTATACGGCCAGATGATTGCACCGTACGAGCTTTCGATAAAGACACCCTATCTGATGATTGCCTTTCAGCTGTACCCTTTTGCAACCAAGATGTTGTTTGACGTCGACACCAAGCAATTGAATGACGATTGTGCTGACCTTTCAAAAATCAAAGGGACTACCATCGAAAATCCATTGGAGGCATTAGCCATTTCTTCAGCAATAAGCCAGAAGGTAGCAATGATCGCCAAATTCCTCTCGGAATTTGCCCGGGAAAAAGGAATGGAGGAATACCGGAAAATACAAGAGGCCATCCAAATTATCCAGGACCATAAGGGGTTGATGACCATCAATGAGCTGGCCGCACGCCTGAATACCACCGAAAGGACACTACGCAGAAAGTTCAATCGGTATGTCGGGGTACCTCCGAAGAAGTTTGCGAAAATCATCCAGTTTCAAACGTCGTTGAATCAGATCTCCACGGGCGACTTTTCAAAATTGACCGATGTGGTCTACGAAAACGGCTATGCCGATCAATCCCATTTTATACGGAACATGAAGAAATTTACGGGGAAAAGACCTTTGCAGTTGAAAAACGTGCATTAGTCGCTTTGTCCGATTTGTTCAATTTCTGGCCTTACCGGTCCTGTATTTTTGCCTTAGCTTTTAAATCAAAAAACAAAGACTATGGCAAACGAAATTTTGGTATTGGACGCAACGATGATGTTCGGTAAGCTGATCCAAACCGTAGCGGTATTGCTGACCGGTTTGGTGGCGGGACTGTTTTACAGCTATGCCTGTTCCGTAACGGGTGCATTGGGAAAGCTTCCCGACAGGGAATATGTAATGACGTTCCAGTCTATCAACACGGCCATATTGAACGCTTGGTTTTTTGCGAGTTTTATGGGTAGCCTTGTCGTCCTGCCATTGGCCACCTGGCTTTCTTACCGGGCGGAGGTTCATTTTTCATTTTGGCTGTTGCTGTCGGCCACCGTTGTATATGCTGTCGGGGTGTTTGGCGTAACCATGCTGGGAAATGTGCCGTTAAACAATATGCTAGAGCGTTTTAATAGGGATACCGCTACCCTACAGGATATCTCTTCGTTAAGGGAACGGTTTGAGGCTCCCTGGAACAAATTGAATTTAATCCGAACGATAGCAGCAATTTTCAGTTTTCTGCTGGCCATTTTGTCGGTTAAGTTGAAGGCATAAAAAAATAATTAATCAATAAAACGATAGCCTATGAACGCAACAAAAATCACCGTGGAAGCCACGGTAAAAGCACCGGTGGAAAAAGTATGGGAACGGTATACTTCTCCGGAACACATCGTAAAATGGAACAGTGCTTCGGACGATTGGCATACCACAAAGGCGGAAAATGACGTGCGGACCGGCGGCAAATTCCTCTCGCGAATGGAAGCTAAGGATGGAAGCTTCGGTTTTGACTTTGAAGGTGTATACGATGACGTAGCGGTAAACAAACGGATTGCCTATACCATGACCGATGGAAGAAAAGCCGAAATCATCTTTATGGGTGAAAATAACGAAACCAAAATGACCGTAACATTTGATGCCGAAAATGAAAACCCGATTGGAATGCAACGGGAGGGATGGCAGGCAATTCTGGACAGTTTTAAGAAGTATACCGAGGCAGGCTGACAAAAGCGAATTAATAACAAGGCTTGCACCTCCTTCCTGGTGAAATTTCCGGAAATCTGATTTTTTTCCGGGAATTTCGCTGCGTACAGGAAAACAATAGATTGCGTTCAGTTAAGCCCGTTTCCGATGCCGCAGAACAGTTCCTTCACTTCATCGGCTGTGGGATTCACAGCAAGGATATTTCCCGTTCCATCCACCAGCACCATGGCGCCCCCGAGGTTGGTAATCCCGTATTTGGTCCACACCCCGTATTTGCTGTTCGGATCAACAAGATTGGTTGACCAGGGCAATTGCTCCCGTTCCAATAGCGCCTTAAGGGATTCAGTACCGCGAATTTCACGCGCAACGTTAATGATGTCAAATCCTTTATCCTTAAAGGCTTCGTAAACAGGTACCATGGTTCGGGCTTTGTGGATGCAGGGGCCGCACCACGACGCCCAGAAGTTAAGCAGTGTCGCTTTGGGTGCCAGTAAGGTATCTGCCAATACCGGGTTGCCATCCAGATCTTCGGCAAGGAAGCTGATGTACTGCTTGCCCTGCTCCAACTGGAATTTCCCGTTGAGGTGATTGCCAATGGTCGCTGTATAGGGATGGTTCGGAAAGAGAGCGGCAAAGGCCGGATAATGCTGCTTTGCGATTTGGTTTGCATGCTCATCTTCATTGGTAATCAGCAATTCCTTGATGAGCTGGTAAGATACCAGCGTAGGGTGTTCCCGTATGTACGCTTCCTGCAGGGTTAGGTAATCGGCACCTAACGCCGAATCTTTCTTTGCGGCTTCCTCTTCCATTACCTTTCCTGCTTCTACCAGTTTCCAGAGGCTGTCAACTTCAAAAGAGCGCTTGCTGAGCCGTTGTTCGATATCCGCTTTGGCCCGGTGGTATTCATCGGTCAGGGGGCTGCCCAACGTGGTGTTCTCCAGGTAACGTTCGCTGGGATGAAGTGTTACGTATACGTTTTCGTCGACGAAGACAACAAATGGCCGTAGAAATCCGGCGTCGAAGTTTTCTTCGGGAATCAGCATATACGCTTCCGAATCACCAGCGGGAAGCGCCAGCTGAAATTTTCCGTCAATGACCGACACGACAATTTGGTGGGAATAGGGATGTTCATGTGCCTTGGACACAATGATATGGTTGCTTTTGCCACCAATCAATTCCCCGGAAATCATCACGTTTTCCTGTATGGCACCTAGTATGGGCGTTTTCTTGATCGTCTGGGCCGATGCAGAAGAAAGCCACGGTGCGGAGCAAAGGCCGACGATAGTTAGCAAAATAAATTTTTTCATCGCATAATCCGTTTACCTGGTGTACATGGATACTAAGATAGGAGTGTAAGAATGGAAGCGTTAATGTTTTAACGTTTTTAACACTTTTAATGGGGTTTAACACAATGTATTATGAACGTTTGTTTGCGTAACAACGAATGAATGCCACACGTATCCCATGTGATTTCGGACTATTGTAAGTAGAACGTATTTTTTGAACATAACGGGTAGGAAGTTGTAGCATTTGCCGGGTTCCATACGTTAATACTACATGAAAAAATTGAGTCTGATAGTTGCCCTGGTAGCCAGTGTTGCGCTGCTTGGCAGTTGTTTACGGGGAAGTGATCCGCAGCCTGAGCGGGTGGGTGGTATGACGTTCGTCAACACGTTTATCGAAGCCAATGGGGCTTTTTACTTAGTTGACCGCAACACCATTCAGGGTTTGTATCCGTTAGACTACCGCACCTATGGCCCCAGTTGGCCTGTATATTATCCCGGGGAGGGCCGTAGGCTGGAAATCTATTCTTCTTACGAAGATGCCCGGCTCGTGGATACGACCTTTTCCATGCAGGATAGCGTATATTATTCATCCATTGTATACGGTACGCATGATGACCCGCGGCACTTCATCACGGAAGACCGTATACCCGACGGCGTGGACGACCCGGCTGCCATCGCTGCCGTGCGGTTTTACAACCTGGCGAATACCGAACGCCGTGTGACACTGCACATCGGTGAGATCGAATCCGTAGCGGCTTTTCGCAACCGGCCCCTCGAAACGCCCGCAAGTGGCAAACAGGGAGAAGATTTTATACCGGTAGCCATTGGTAATTATACTGTGACCGTGGTGGATGAAGAGGGTGAAACGGTGGCTATACGGCAGGGTACGGTCGACTTGCCTGCGGGTAGTTATACAAGTATTTTTCTCACGGGCGACGAACGGGATCCAAGAACTTTCTATGTAGGCATCGTGCGGCAATGGGTGAATTAAACAACCAACGATTATGCAAACCAATATAAACCTTTATAAGTCTATAGCCCTGTCTCTCGGCGTCATGCTGCTGGGCGGCTGTATAAAAGACGAGGAAACCGAACCGGAGGTCCGGTCCGGATTTACGGTGGTTAATTCCTTCTCTGAGGCACAGGCCGTGCAGCACCGGTTTGATGCAGGGCGCGGATTCCAGCCCCTGAATCAGGGCCAGGGTTACCGCGGTATCGATTTTTACGTGGTGCCCAGTTGCGAGAATTGCAAGCTGGAAATTGTTTCTTCCAATGAGTTGGCGCAGTTGGTAGACACTGCGTTTGCCCTGCAGGTAAATAAGTACTATACGTCTTTCTTGTTTGGTACCGAAGAGGTTCCCCGGCATTTCATCACCGAAGACCAGGTGCCCGAAGGTGTGGACGACCCGGCAGCCATTGCGGCCCTGCGCTTTTTTAACCTGGCTAAGACAACTGACCGGGTAACCTTGCACATCGCCGATGCCGAACCGATTGCAGCTTTCCGAGACCGGCCAACTGAAACGCCGAAAACCGGCAAAGATGCCCAAGCGTTTATCCCGACAACGCATACCGGGACGCATGTGCTGACCATACGCAATGAAAACGGTGAACAATTGGCTAGACGCACCGGGGTGGCGCTGGATCCGGGCGACTATCTAACCCTATTCCTGACCGGCGACGGTGGGGAGTCAGCTCCGTATTACATCGGCGTGGTACGCCACAGAGGGATTAATTAGGGCAATCTATATATATTTCATTTCGGTCGCTTTATGGACGAGTGCTGCGACATTGGTTACCTTGAATTTCTGAAGCAGGTTGCGCCGGTGGCTTTCTACCGTAAGCGGGCTGATAAAAATCTTTTCGCCGATCTCGACAGAGCTTAGCCCATTGGCCAACAACGCGAGCACCTCTTTCTCCCGCCGGGTAACCACAGGCAGATCTCCCGAATCGTGATCGTTCAGAATGTCCTGTATGCCTTTACTTAACGTCACCCCGCCCGACATCGCTTTTCCAATACTGGATATGACTTCATCGGCCGAAGCATTTTTCAGCAAATAGCCACACGCCCCGCTGTTCAGCATGCGCTGAATGATGCTGTACTCATTGATGTTGCTGATTGCGATGACCCGTATATCCGGGTTGATTTGCTTGATTTCGATGCAGGCATCGATCCCGTTTTTGTCCGGCAGATTGATGTCCAGCAGGACCACATCAACCGCGTTGTGGCGTAAATAACCCAGCGTCGATGCCGCATCGGCAAATTTACCTGCAAACTGGATGTCGGGTATATCCTGCAACATGTATTCAAATCCTTGCAAGACAACCGGATGATCGTCTACGATGATTACCTTAATTTGCTTTGTTTTCATTATAAAGGTATCTGAATGTTAACAGTTGTTCCTTCTCCGGGCTGGGCCTGTATTTCCATCTGCCCGTTTAGCAGGGCAACCCTGTTCCGGATGTTCGATAGCCCCAGTCCCTTTGAGGGCACATTTTCCGCGGTCGCCATTCCTTTTCCATTGTCTTCCACGGTAATAAAGAGCCAGCGGTCAAGCTCACTGCATTGCAGGATGATTTCACTGGCATTTGCATGCTTCAGGGCATTGGCAAGGAGTTCCTGCACGATGCGGTATACCGTAATGCGTAACTGCTCGGGGTAATTGTCTTCCAAATTCAGGCTTTGGAATTTTATGGGAATCTGCGGGGTATCCATATACCGGCACAGATCTGACAATGCAGGCACCAAACCTCCGTTACGGAGGGCTTCGGGCATCATGTTGTGTGCGATTCTGCGCAATTCGTCGAGCGAGTAATCCAATTGATGGATCACCTCGTGGACGGCACCGGTACCGTTCGGCAGCTTTTCGCCTTCTTTGGTTACGATGGAGGATAATTTCAGTTTCACACCGGCCAGGAGTCCACCCAATCCATCGTGCAGGTCACGTGCCAGGCGATTCCGCTCAGCCTCTTGCCCCCGTAGCATGGCATCGTATTGCCCGAGGCGTTCCTGCTGATGGATGGAACGGAGGTCCTCCTGGTGCAGCTGTTCTTTTTGGGCGAACATTTTTTTGTTTTTCTTATTGATTTTCCAGGAGAAAAAGGCAATACACAGGGCCAGCAGCAATCCGGCTCCCAGGGCAAGCCCCCACCAATGGCTTTTGGCGATGGCCAGTTCCTGCTGCCGGTTTTCGGCCTCTAACCGAAGGATACGGTTTTCGTTTTCAGCGGTTTTATATTGCTTTTCAAGGTTCAGCACTTTGGTGGTCGCATCTTTTTCATAAATCGAATCCAACACGGTCCTTAAAGAATCCATATGAAGATAGGCTTCCTGATAATTCTTCAGCTGCTAGTCCAGTTTTGCCATTTCGTGATGATACAACGCGCTGTTTTTTAAACTGTGAAAAGGACGGTGTGCGTTTGACATCGAAAGGTATTTTTTGGCGGTTCGGTATTCTCCCAGGTCACGGTAGAGGGCGTGGAACTCAAAATTGATGTCCATGAGCATGTATTCGTCGCCAAGCTTTTGGGCGGCTGCAATTCCGTTCCGGTAACTCTGCAAGGCTTTGTCCGCATCCTTTATTTGCCTGAAATAAATGAGTTCCGTTCGGTAGAAGGTTGGGATATACGTCGAGTGCGGAATCATGCGTATGTAATGCCGGGCGCTGTCCAGGTGACGTCTTGCCCGGTCGAAATTTCTCAAATACAGCTCGTTTTTTGCCGCATTCGTGAATATCTCTAACTTATTTTCTTCTTTACCGGGGAGATCCCGTATGGTTTTCAATGCCTGTTCATAATAGTTGACAGCCTTTTGATGATTTTGTACGTTGCCCAATAGCAAGCCCATGTTCTGCAATTGATATCCCACCGCAGCACTATCGCCTGCAAGCCTTGCATAGGGGAGCGTTTTGTTCACAATGATTTCCATAAAAGCCGCATCCTGATCTTCCTTTTGCAGAATCACCCCATAGTTATTCCATAGGTTTGACCGGTAGCGATAGCTTTTGGGCGTCGTGGATGTAGCCAATAGGCTATCGGCGGCCAGGTATTCCGCTTTGGCCTTCTTCCTATCGTACTCCATCAGGATGTTAGCCCGGTAGAGGCGGTATAGCCCTGTTTGGAAATCGGAAGGTGATTTGCCCATCTGCTGGCGTGCCATTTCCAGGTACCGGTAGGCTTTTGTGGTATCCCGGTCGCTCCAGAAAATACTGACTTTCAACAGCCCTTCGATTTTTAATTCATTCGTGGACGCCGTAAGGGCACTATTTAATAGGCTATCGGCGTACCGTTCGGCAGTTTCTTGCGCTGTGAGGGGATGGGTTGAAAAGATCCATAATCCAAGTAACAACCCAAGGGTTGCGCGACGTAGGCATTCGATATGGTGTACCTTCCTCATTTCCTTTTAATCCGCTCCTGTGGAATCAGACTTGATTGAGCAATATATAAAATTACGGTCTTTTTTGTGCTTTTCCAGTTGTTCAATGACGTCGGCCGGAGGAGCGGTTATGTTTTCGGGTTTGACCGCCTGTTCCCGTGTTTCGGCTATCGCGGTTTGCGTTTGCCGTTTCAGGTGGTCCAGCAATGCTTCCCGAAATGCGGTAAATATCGCGATGTCTTCCTGGGATTTTGGGCTTTGGGGATTAAAAATCCAAACCAGTTTTTTGCCATTGTGTAGCTTGATCCGCATGGACGGTGGCGGTGCCTGTAATGCGCCATAAGGCGGGATGCTATGGATATCACGGTAGGATATACGGCCGTAATCGTTGGAGGTAAAACCAAGATCATCTACCTGTATGGTGTCTGTTGAATTTATTTTTTTAATGAATTTCCGGACGCAGTAAACGCTGATACCAACCCCTAACGGTATGCTGACCCAAAGAACCCAGGGCACATACTCCATCAGGATGAAACTGGGGAGAAAGATACCGAACGGCACACCGAAAAAGACCGCTAAGAAATATATACCGCCTTTGCCCGTATTGTATTTGAACGTAAATTCCTTCATTCTTATAGCGGTTCGAAATGATCGCTAAACGAGCCGTTTTCATCCATGGCGACCATCGAATAATGGCGGGGGAGAAACCACCTCATAGGAGTCTGAAGGGCTTCAAAAAGCTGCGGGCCGACTTTTTCCGGCGTTAGGTTGGTAACCAGTTCCTGTAACACTTCCTCTCCATATCGCCGGGACATGAGGGCAATCTTCGGATCCCGAATGCCTTGTTGTTCCAGAAACTGACGGATAATACCCCGGGTTGGCGTAGGCAAAAATTCTTCTGAGGGTTGGCCTACGAGCACCTCTTCCTGCTGTTGGATGACCTCCTGCTGAGGAAGCTGAACGGCAGGTGAGGCCGTATAGAATTCCCCTTTTATCGCGAAGTTTACCAGATCACCGTAGGTAAATACCCAGTCGGGTTGCCCTTTTTGTGCGTTGATGACCACACCGATTCCTCGATCGAGAATGAAATCGGCGACCATGTGCCGCACCACATAACATTGAAACGGCTGATTCGGCATGGGGGTCTGTAGTTGGAAATAAGGGAACCCATCCGGTCCCTGAATGATCTGTGGGTCGCCACAGGCAAAGCTGGATTCGGCGGCGTCTGCCAGAAATTTCTTTTCCCAAGTTGCATCGCGGGCAGTCCCGGCAACTTCGAATAACGCCGCTAATGCAGCTGTTTTTTCCAGATCACCCTGGTATCCTTCTTTTTTAATCCCTTTCTTCCTAAAATTAAATAATCCCATGGATGGCTGCTTTATCGTTTACTCCCGGATAATATATGTAATAGACCAAAACTACGGCAACCTTTCTCAAATAGATATCCCCGAAAACAATGATTTTTCTAACTCCGCAGAAAGATCAACCGGCCTTCGTATATCAGGTATACCAGCTACACGGGTCGGCGTGGGGATTCCAAGCAACGGTAAAATCAGTTAAGGAAAGTTATAACGTTTGTTAAGACGCAGGGATAAGCGCGAGGAAAAGCGAACTGACGCCGCGCAGCATAAAGCTAATGACGGAATGAAAGACACCATTGACAAAGGAAGGGTGAATTACCAGCACCTGAAAAAGAAGGGAAAGGAAATAGACATGCTTATCCCAGACATATACATATAGCGGATTGCTTCCTTAATTGACGGGTTGCTGCATGGCACCGATGTAGTAAGAATCGTCAATGGAATCTGCACCGGTCAGGAAAACGGACGTATACGAGCCTTCCTCTAACGCAATATCCCCGCGTGTAACCAGAATTTCTCCATCCTCATCTTCGATAGCCAGTTCATAGGTGCCGCTTGGAACAACCACAAAATCTTCATGGGCCTTACCCGATTGCGGCGTGTCCATGGGCCTGTCCTGGAATGCAGGAATTGGATCGTTATTTCCAATCCGGAGGGAAACACGGTGGGTCGTATTCGCCAGATTGAAGAAACGCACACCTGCCACGGTGGAGGGGTCGCCGGCGTCTTCCGGCGCATGGTCTTCCGTGATAAAATGTAGTGGGTTGTCTGCGGTTCCATAGATGATCGATGAGTACAACATGCTATCCTTTGCTGCAAAACTCGTATCGACCAACCGGGTTTGATTTCCGGCGTCGTAAATCTCCAGTCCCCGGCTATTTCCGACGAACAGATTGATATATCCGTAACTGCGGTAGGCCAATGGATAGAATTGCTGTGGCACCGGCTCCCTGTCTATTTCGTAAAGAACACCCTGTGGCGCTTCAATGAATGCATTAATCATCGTTAGACCTGCCAAAGGCATCGGTTCGGTATCGTTGTCTTTTAAACAACTGATTGCCAACGTTGCACACGCAAAGAAGGCAATGTAAAATACACTTCTCTTTTTCATGACGCTAATCTTTTATACAAACTACCTTCATTCTAGAGAACTCCGGTATTCACTGATTGTTTGAAAAAATTGAATAAGATGTAGCGGCATGCAACCTCATCTCGTTTCATTTGAAAGAACAGCCAATAATCATGAACATTAAATTCATTCTCGTATTTCTTTTGGCCGCGGCCGGTTTTTCAGCCTGTAAAAAGAATGATTTTCCCCATCAGGACGATTTTGAACGGAGTTACAAAGCTTGGCTTGCTTTCAAAGCATCCAGTGGCAACAGTTACCGGTATGAAGTGCCCGGATACACCTGGGCGGGTTCCTCGTGGCTGACTACCGTTACCGTTAGGGAAGGTAAGGTTGTACAACGTGATTTCGTGTATACGGTATTTAACGATGTGATTATGCCCGAAAACGGTTGGACGGCCGCCGAAGCCGATAAACTTTTGGAGCCGTTGAATATGACCGCCGAAACATTTTTGGAACGGGAAGGGTATCCGTTTCTCGAAGCATTGCAGTGGACCGAAACAGCGGAAGATCTCGGAACCAAGTCCCGCGATTATTCGTCGGCCAGCGCGCTGTACACGTTGGACGATATATACGACAAAGCCCGTACCGAATGGTTGAAAAACCGTTCAGATGCCAGCATATCGTTCGAAGCAAACAACAACGGGCTGATATCCTCCGCGGGATTTATTCCGAATGGATGTATGGATGATTGTTTCATGGGAATCCACATCCGGTCAATCGAAGCGCTGGAATAAAAATGCGATAGCCCTATTGTGTTGAGAACTCCATCCAGTTACTTTCATCGCTGTATTCCGGAATCAGATCGGCGCGGCCGTTGAGTGAATAGTTTGATGCTAAGTGAGCGATATCCATCTTTATGTTGAACAGGCAGCTGTTTACGAGGTCTTTCCGGAATCCCTGTTCCGCAAGTTCAAGCACATACTGTACGCAGATCAACCGGGCTGCTATTTTTCCCAGGTCAACCAGTTTCCGCTGTGGAATGTTAGCTCCGGGTTCGAATTCGAGGTATTCGCTGAACAGGGGGGCGGAATGTTTGGTACGGTCAAATCCGGAAAGGAACGCATACAGGTTTGCTTCCTTCTGCTTTTTCAGTTGCTTCAGCATCATTTCGGCAATCTGGGTGTAAAGCATCTCATTGGAACCTTCAAAAATCTGGAAAGGGCGGCTGTCTACGATGCCTCTTCCGGCGATGTGGCTAATCCGGTATCCATTGGCGCCCGACACTTGCAGACAGAGCTGGGCTGACTCCTGCATCAGGTCAGTGACGAGTGCCTTCATGCTGTTCGCTTCTAGTCCCTCCAGCGCAAGGTTGTGGGCAATGCCACTGATTTCACTGCTTCTGGCACACATTCCCGAACAGAGGGTGTAGGCAGTCTGTATCCGTGACAGTTGGAACTGGACGGAATCCAGCATCAGCAGGTTACCCGTACCGACAACCCGGTTTGTACAATGGTACAGCGCCTCATCCAGCATACGTTTGATGAAGCCCATGCCCATTCCCGGGAATTGCATCCGGCTCCGATGCAGAATATCGAGCATCATCTTGATACCGGTGCTTTCGGGCTGGAGGCGGTGGTTGTGAGGGACTTCGACATCGATTTTATTTAAACCATACGGAATCATGTATAATCCGAGGTTGCTGTAGATGGACTCCACCTCGATGTGTTGCCGTGCTACGGCATTGTTCGTCATGAAAAAGTCCACATCACGGGCCAGTTCGCCATTGCCCAGGTCTTTCCGTGCGGCCACCAACCAATAGTCTGCCTGTCCGGTTAATCCCTGCCAATGCTTATGTCCTTTTATCGCATATCCATCGTCTGTCAGGCGATAGGAAGTTTTCATATTCAGCGCATCGCTCCCGAACTCGGGTTCGGTAATCATCAATCCGCCCATATGATGTCCGCCAATGAATCCGGGAAGCACCTCTTGTTTCAGGGCTGCATCGCCATACTTTGCCAAAGGTTCAAGAAAAAGCGCGATGTTAATGCCGAAGGTAAGGGAGAGCGGGAGCGATTCGTAAGAGGCTGTTGATAATACACTCAGGCATTCTTTTACGATAGCGCCCCTTCCTCCATATTCGTTTGGGATGGCAACCGATAACGGCGACGCCTGCATGATGACCGTCCATACTTCCGGAGGTAAACCACGTGCAAGACTCAGTTCATTGATATCATGCTGTTCATGGAATGCCTTTTTAAGTGCCCTCTTAAACGTGCTGATAAACTCGTTAAAATCGTTGTTTCTATCCATTCTTTCGTAAGGTCAACTTTGAAAAGTAAGGGTCAAATCTACCGAATATGCGCAAGCGTACCAAATAATTTCGTAAGCGCTGGCTTACCGTTTCAAAGATGCTCTAGTGCTAAGGAAAGTGCCTTAAGGTCTTGTTTCATCAATGTGATCTGTGATTCGAGCTGATCGTACATATCTGCACGGTTCACCAACTGTTCCGTCGTATATTTACCCCCATCGCCAAAATATACCGGCGTGATGGCACGTCCTTCGTCGTCTTCGCTTTCGGATATCTGACCAAAGTTCTTCCATTTATCGATGATTTCCTGTCTTACCGACGGAATGTCCTTGGTCGGATCGGTATAGTTGAGGTAATACCACACAAAGGGAGGGAAGCCGGAAGAAGCGGGGTTGCCCTGCCAAACTTCCCGCAATGCGTTCCGTTGATGGTAAAAGTCAATTTTCCGGTTGTTGAAAAGCATCAGCAGACCTAGGGAGGCCTCCGTGATACCGGTGGCAATTCCGACCGTGTTGCTCGCTGTTTCGTTTTTGATAACCCCACCGGTAGTAATGGCACCTGTGGCACCAATGACAATGGCGGCCACGGTAAGCTTGGATTCTGTCTCGCTTTCGCTCCCTTTGAGGTAGTTGGCAACCTGGCTGATGCGCTCCTCTTCACAATCCATTTCCGAGGCAACAGCCGAAACTTCCAACGAAGCCATATTGATCTTGTGATCGATGCGTTGCTTTAACTCCAGGATGGAAAGCCGCTTTGCGAGATCCGAAGATTCTAAGGCCTTTTTTAAGTGGATGTAACGGGTGAGATCCGGCAAAATGCCGATGGCGTTGGCCATATTCAGGTTCCGGTAACTCAACAGGTCGGTTAAGTCCTTTTCGAGCGTAAGTGTATGGAGTGGCTGCGGCAGATCCTTTTCTGTGTAGTTATATATATTTTGCTGATTGCAATTGCTACCGATGATCTGTTGGCGTATGTTGGCGTCTTTGATGGTGACACACCCTCCTGTGACCAACACTAATACACCGATCGATAGTAGCCAGGGAATACGAATGACAACGCACATTGCTCCGGAAATTTTAATGAAATTGATTTACAAATGTAAAGCATACCTCCTAGTTCGGCATTGAAAATGGGAAATTATTTTTCTACGATGGTTCTGAAGGTCAGGTTTACTCTCGGTGCGGTGATCTTTTTACTGGGGGGCAGCTTGTGCAGCCAAAAGGTTTGCGTTGTGTCTTTCATGACCAAAAGGCTCCCGTGCTCCAATGTGAGCGCGGTCTTTTCGTGGGTCTGTTTGTGTTTGAAAGCGAACTTCCGCTCCGCCCCAAAGCTTAAAGAACCGATTGCGCCGTCCTTTTTCAAGTCGGCTTCGGCATCGCTATGCCAGGCCATTCCTTCCGCTCCGTTGTGATACAGGTTGAGCAAGCAGGAATTGAAGGTCTCTCCGGTTTCTGTTTCGATAAGCCGTTTTAACGTTAAGAGTTCTTTGGTCCAGGGCAACGCATACTTTGTGGTATTGGAATAGGTATAGGCGTACGGTTTTTCTCCATACCACGCTACTTTCCGTTTGGTGATAATTTTCTTTCCGAAGATGATGGCTTCATCGTTTTGCCATTCGATCGTTTCCAGCAACCTGTCCAGAAAAAAATCCGCTTGCTTTTTGGTGAACAATCTGCCGTAATAATTTACGGTGCCCTGATACGGAAGCCAATTTTTGTGTTTATCTATCGTCTGATTAAATAAATCCATGATGCGGGTTTAGATTTCCGGCGAAAATACAATGTTTTCCGATTAATCAGGATCAACATGCCCGCGGTGTGGCCGAGTTTCCTTCGCCAGGTCGTACTCCCGGTTACTCTCGTTATCTGAACCGTTCACGAGCCCCTTGTTAAAAAGTACTTCGAGTATTTCCCTTACCTGTGTTTCGTCTGCATCGCTGTCGCCCAGGGCAGAAAGCTTCGTTGCTATTTGTTTTGCCGTGCCTTTGCCGAGATCTGCCAGCGCGAATACAGCGCGTTCCTGCAGGGGAGCCTTCGGATCGTGCTTTGCCGGCACATGCAAAGGCCTGATCACCCCGTCGTCAAAATTATTCTTTTCCCTGTGCTGTGAGATAGATTTTTTCATCTGTATATAAATTTATTTTTTGAATGGTGATGAAGCGATCAGATTTTTCACTTGAATAAGTTTGGCTTTTGTGTTCAAGAACTCGCGAGCTCGGTTTATTCATTCCCCCTGTGTGATTGAATACATCATGTCGAGTTCATAAAACAATTCCTTTCCTCTAATGTTTGGTTTCATCCTTTTGAAACAATGTAAATAAAAAAGCTGATTTCCAATAATTTATTTATATCTTTACTGGCAATTAATTTATTTTATTTATTTTTTATTCAAAATGCCATGCAAGAAGGCGTAGTAAAATTTTTCAATGAGACCAAAGGATTCGGTTTCATCACCCCTAATGACGGTGGACGTGACGTGTTTGTTCATTCTTCAGGGTTGAAAGACCGTGTTCGTGAAAACGACGACGTTTCATTTGAAGTTGCACAAGGCCAAAAAGGTCTTAACGCAGTAAATGTAAAATTGATTTAGATCCATTTTTCAGATATTGTACAAAAACCACCCGGGCGATTATCTCCGGGTGGTTTTTTTTTAGAATTTCCAGAATCCATCCCGTTACGTTTTAAATTAAGTTTACATTTTACATGTCTAAGACGAGTTTCAACAGTACCAATAAACCATTTGCCACTACACTCCGCGCGCGGGTGAACGACTATTTCAAGACGCGGCAGCTCTCCAATACGGGCAACCGCAAACTTTACATCAAAAGTATCCTGCTGGTATGCACCGCGATTGGCCTATATGTTGCTTTGCTTTCCCTATCCATGCCTGTATGGCTGTCCTGCCTGTTGTGCATCGTTCTTGGCGTTGCACTGGCGACTATCGGCTTCAACATCATGCATGAGGGAGGACATCAAAGTTTTTCTAAAAAGGCATGGATCAATAACATTTCGGCGTATTCACTGAATATGCTGGGTGGCACCATCTATTTTTGGAAGCAGAAGCATAACATTAGCCACCATACATATACGAATGTCGATGGTCTTGATCACGACATTGAAGTCAAGTTTATGCGTATGCACACCGACCAACCCCGTTACTGGTTCCATCGGTTCCAGTTTGCCTACTGGTTCGTGCTGTACGGTATCTCGTATATTGCCTGGGTACTGTTTCAGGACTTTGAGAAATATTTTTCGGGCAAAATGGGATCGCAGGCCGAACGCAAAACGATGCCGCTGCGCGAGCATCTGATTTTTTGGGGCACCAAAGTGTGTTATGCGGCGGTATACCTGGTTATCCCCATTGTGGCCGTCGGTTGGTTCCCGGCACTTATCGGTTGGTTGATCGTTGGGGTTTCCTGTGGGTTTTGTTTGGCAGTGGTTTTCCAGCTTGCTCACGTGGTGGAAGCGACCCAGTTTCCGGTGGCAGATGAAGAAAGCGGCAAGATTGAACAGGAATGGATGGTGCACCAACTGAGTACCACGGCCAATTTTGCTACCGGAAGCCACACGGTATCATGGTTGCTGGGCGGACTCAACTTTCAGGTAGAACACCACCTGTTTCCACGCATCAGCCATGTGCATTATCCCGCCATCAACAAACTGGTCAAGGCTACGTGCGCAGAGTTCGGTGTGACGTATCTGGAACACCGTACAATGGGGCAAGCCTTTGCATCCCATCTCCGCCATATTTATCGGCTGGGTAGAGGCTGAGGGTAAACGGCGGGTAAACCATCGGCCAGGCATCCATTGCCGGGAGGCAGTATTTAACTTTTTTCCGTATTTTGCCGCCATAAAATGGCACCATGGCTTATTCACTGTATTTACCCCAAAGGGGAAAGCGAGATTTCCGGGGCAAAGCGATCCTGGCCGCCGACATTGGCGGTACCAAGACCAGTTTAGGTTTGTTTGAAGTGCAGGGTGATGTGCTTTCACTCGTGCGCGAAGCTACCTTTTCATCCAAAGCATATGCGACGTTCGAAGAGGTGGTAGCAAAATTCCTTGAAAACAATCCGGACGTTCCATACACCCTATCCATCGGTGTTGCGGGACCTGTTTTGGATAACCAGGTGAAGCTGACAAACCTCTCATGGGAGCTGGAGGGCCATCGGCTGGAACGTACGTTAGGTTTCGACCGTGTTGTCCTGCTCAATGACCTGGAAGCCACCGCCTATGGGTTGGCTGGCTTGGGGCCGGAAGATATCGCGACGGTATTCGATCCGGGGAGGATCATACCGGGCAACATGGCGATCCTTGCTCCCGGTACCGGGTTGGGCGAAGCAGGCTTGTTTTGGGATGGCGAGGCTTACCGCCCGTTTGCGACCGAGGGTGGACACAGTGATTTTGCTCCCCGGACAGCGCTTGACATTGAGCTACAGGGATACCTGAAGGAGATTACCGATATTGTGAGCTGGGAGCATGTGGTATCCGGTCCGGGTATCTCTCGGATTTACCGTTTCCTGCGCGATGTAAGAGGCCATAAAGAACCTGCGTGGCTGACTGAAAATTTCAAGAATAGCAGCGATCCCGCTGCCGTGATCAGCCATGCGGCGATGCGTGAACTGGACGCTACCTGTATCAAGACCATGGAATTATTCGTAGGCTACATGGCACGTGAAGCCGCAAGCCAGGTACTGAAACACAAGGCTACGGGTGGGCTTCTACTGGGTGGGGGCATACCGCCCCGGATTTATCCGTTGCTGCGTAAGGAGTTGTTCCGCGAGCAGTTTATCCAAAACTCCAGCATGGCAGAACTGCTGGAGGAAACGGCTATTAACGTGATATTAAATAGCAAGGCTGCGCTGATTGGAGCGGCTTACTTTGGTGCTTTCGGACAATAATGAAATGATGCCCCTATTTCATCCGCGGTGTCGTGACCAGCACGGGTATTTCTGCATGCTTAATGACGTATTCTGCGATTGACCCAGTTAAGATCCGATTAAGCCCGCTGCGGCCATGCGTACCCATGACAATCATATCGGCCTCCCATTCCTTTGAGAGGTTGATGATTTCCTCTTCCGGTAAACCCTCGGGTGTGAAGCGATATACCTTATCTATCCCGTCGTACAGATCGATGTATTGGTTGATGGCATGTTCTGCTTCGGCCAGTAATAGGCTATGTTGCTGACGTTCGGTCGTGCCTAAGTCAGGGTTGGCCTGTTCTTGCATTTTGTTGACTGCGTAGAGAATGCCTACTTCGGCGTTCAGCTTACGGGCCATTTCAAAACCCACCCGTGCGGCTTTCATCGAATAGGAACTATCGTCAACGGCGATGAGGATTCGTTTATAGTTCATGGTATATTCATTTGGTGAGCGTGGAACCCCAAAAAGTGGCTAATAGACCAAGTATTACACTAAAAAGAATATAAAGGGCAAAATAAAGGTAGTTGCCCTGCCGGAGCAGGCTAATGCCTTCGTATGAGAAACTAGAGAATGTCGTGTATCCACCGCAAAAGCCCGTGATGAGAAAAAGACGCCACTCGATATTCATCCAACCCTGCCTTTCTGCGATGCCGTATAATATCCCGATCAGAAAACATCCGGAAATATTAACGAGAAATGTCCCCGCGGGAAAGGTTACCGTTAGATAACGACCTATATAAAACTGGACGAGGTAACGGCAAATACTGCCCAAGCCACCTCCAATCCAGATATACAACAGTACTTTTATCATCGCGCTTTAAACCTGCTTATTGGGTTTCCCAAAATTCAACCTCTTTGTAAATTACGACTTTTGATCGCAATAATTCGGTATGTTTTAAGAAAAAAGCTTCCAGCTTTTCTCTTGTATCAATTAATTCAACACAGAGTGTCAGTTTTGAATGATCCCCTTCTGCACTGAACAATTGGACAGGCCCCTGATTGCTGTAACCCGAATGGGTCTGATACACGGAAGCTTTCAGGATACCCTCCTTTTTTGCATCGGAAATGATATGTAGATAAGCCGATTTTGGGAAAAGCTTCCTAAAGAGAGAACGCTCGCCATGCCTTAGCTTATGGGTTGGTTCTAGGTATATTTTTATTTTTCCCAATGCACGGGTTTTCAGTTTACTTTGCATGTTCTTGTGTCCACTTGTGTTAGGTTACTTGTTTTTCTTTTTGCGCGCAATCCTGTATCGGGCCAACCTCCGGTTTAGGTAATGCTCCCGTCTTCTGTTTGCGTCAGCCAGCGAACCGTCCGCTGAAAAATAAGCATCGAATATCTTGGGTACTTCAATTCGCTGTGCCGTGTAAATTCCCGAATGGCCGCTGAAGAAATAGGCGGTGAAACAGGCGACGGCATAAAAAAGTGTGTATTCTCCTCCGAACAGTTCAATGCCCATCAGGGTACAGGCCAACGGCGTATTTGTAGCCCCGGAAAATACAGCAATGAAACCGAGGGCAGCAAATAAACTAACGGGGGCACTCATCAGACTAGATAGGGTGTTACCGAGCGTGGCGCCGATGTAAAAGAGGGGGGTTACTTCACCTCCTTTAAATCCGGTACCCAGGGTAAGGGTTGTGTAGATGGTTTTCCATAGCCAGCTCCAGCCATCGGCCCCATCCTGTTGGAAAGCAGACGGTATCGTTACAGCGCCCGGGTATTCCGCATCTACCCCCAGGCTCAGGTAGTCGGGTTTGCCGTTTAGCTGGCTGAGCAGGATGATGATGATTCCCCCGATGACGGGAATCAACCACTTGATGGAAATAGCCTTTAGAAAAAAGGCTTTGATCCGGTGGGCCATCTCGGCAAAAAGGTAACTGGCAAGCCCGAAAGCGATTGAAGCGATGATTACTTTCAGTAACAACAGCAGATCGATGCCGAAGTACTCCGAAAGCCAGTATCCGGACGTAGTTTGGACGTGATCGATGTGATAGTGGGTATGATGTACCTGCCAGGCAGACACCGATAGATCGCCAACAATACCTGCGATTAGACAGGGTAACAGGGCATCGTACCGTATCCGCCCGATGGCTAACACTTCCAATGCAAAAACAGCGCCGGTAAGCGGCGTACCGAATACCGCTCCGAAGCCAGCGGCGACACCCGAAGTCAGTACAATGGCCATGTCACGCCCGCTCAGGCCAAACCATTTGCCGAATAGCTGGGCAACACTTCCACCAATCTGTACGGCGGTGCCCTCGCGTCCTGCCGACCCTCCGAAAAGGTGGGTGATAACCGTGGCAAACAACACAATTGGTGCCATACGTTTGGGCACTCCACCCCCAGGTTGATGGATCTCATCCATGATCAGGTTGTTGCCTTTTTCCGAGGATTTTCCAATAGACTTGTAGAGTAGATGGATGAGGACACCGGCTAAAGGCAAAAAAAGCAACAGCCACGGATGATCAAACCGAAAATGAATTGCCAGGTTCAGCGACCATAAAAAAAAGGCAACCACACTGCCAATCACGACGGCAATCGGTATAACAATTAACGACCATTTGAAAAGCTGCTTGAATATCGATACGTGTTCTATCCGGAAGAATTTATTCATTTATTTTTCTGTTTAAGTGGGTTTGATTTTTTTCGGGCATGCGATGCTGTCCCAAACCGATTAGAAGTCACGGTGTCTCCAAAAGGCGGAACAGCTAGGAAAAAACGGCAAAACGGAAACCGGGAGCAGGAGACAGGACTGAAAAGGATGTTAAGATTTCTGATTATGTACATCTACAAACTTAAATAAGGGCCCCGCATTGGGCCGTTAACCAATCTGTAGACGCCATCAGCTTTTTAGGGCGGTTTAATAGGAAGGCATCATTTCCTGTTCCAAAGGTAAATTAATTTTTGGTTATCCAAAAAAAATGAAAGACGGGCCTATGTACGGCACGGGCTACACTTAACTGTTAAATTACGCTTATCTGTTAAATATTGCGTTTCATCGACCAAAGTAAACTGTATGTGTGTCCGGATGGCGGATGGTGTCATCCTGTTCGATTTTTGGAGGAGATTAGTATAGTATATGAAGATTATCAAAGTTTTAGGCATGATCATGGGCGGTGTAGCCGTGTTTGTCACCATGGCCGGAATGTATGTGAATTGGTTTTATCCGCGGGTGGGCGAGGCACCTTCGATTCAGGTGCCGCTTACCGTTTCTTCCATTGAGCGTGGCAGGTACCTCGCCAATCATGTTACGGTGTGCATGGATTGCCACAGTAAACGCGATTGGACCGTGTTCAGCGGACCTATTGTGCCCGGGACGGAAGGAAGTGGTGGTGAAGTATTTAGCCGTGAGGCAGGCTTTCCCGGAGAGATTTACTCCAGCAACCTTACCCCGCACAAGCTGGCGGACTGGACAGACGGTGAATTATACCGCGCAATATGTGCGGGGGTGGGGAAGGATGGCCGGGCCTTGTTTCCGTTGATGGCTTACCGGCGTTTCGGACAGATGGCCAAAGAGGATGTATACAGCATCATGGCCTACATCCGGTCGCTCAAGCCGATTGAACAGGATCCACCGGTTTCCCGGTTGGATTTCCCCGTCAGCCTATTGAATAAATTAGGTCCGACCGAACCGGTACACGACGATCTTCCCGACAGTACCGATAGGGTACAGTATGGAAGTTATTTGGTGAATGCGGCGGGTTGCGTAGACTGCCACAGTAAGGTAGACAAGGGAAGTGTTGTGGAAGGTACGGAATTTGGCGGTGGAATGGAATTCAGGCAGCCGGGCGGAATCATCAGGGCTCCAAACATTACCCGGCATGAAACGGCGGGAATAGGTGGCTGGACCCAGGAGCTGTTTGTGCAGAAATTTAAAAACTTTGATCCCTCCAGCCATACGTTGCCGAAATTGGGGAAGGATGACCTGATATCCCCCATGCCCTGGGCCATGTATGCCGGTATGACGGAGAATGATCTCGAAGCCATTTATGTTTTCCTTCGCAGCATGGAACCAAAGGATAACCGCGTCGTTGTCCGGGAGGCCGTTGGCCATCCGTGAGCGGCTTGATTTTCAATCGGGCTTAGCCATCGCCTGCCTGCAGCAACCCCATGCCGATGGCTTTTTTTACGAGCGTAACCGAATTGGGTACCTCAAACTTTTGCAGGAGATTGTAGCGGTGGCTTTCCACGGTTTGCATGCTGATAAAAAGCTTTGCGGAGATTTGCTGGGTGGTGAGCCCTTCGCTGATCCAATGCAATATTTCCTTCTCGCGCGAGGTGAGGCGGGGCATTTTCTGAGCAATACCTGAGGAGGAAAAAATAAGCTCGCGGACTTCTTCGCTCATGACACACTGCCCTTTCAACACCTGTTCGATGGCGTTCCGCAAATCCTGGAAAGAAACATTTTTTAACAGGTAGCCGTTGGCGCCGTGGCTGAGCATCTCGTGGATGATGTGCTTCTCGGTATGGTTGCTGAGTGCGACAACCTTGGTTTTTTTGTGCATGCGGTGGATCGCTTGGCAAATTTCGATACCGCTTAGGCTACCCGGCAGGCTGATATCCAGGAATACGATATCAGAAGGGTGCTGCTGCAGAAAGTCCAGCGCATCCTGCCCGTTGTCAAAGGAGGCCAATACCACCACGTTTTCTATTTTTGCTAAAACGCTGGTAAGCCCCTCGACAAAGATTCCATGGTCTTCAACCAACACAACGGTTATTTCATTTTTTTTCGGCGACATTGATTTCAATATTAACGATAACCCCTTTTTTCGGAACCGAATGCACATCGATTTTTCCTTGCATGTATGCTACCCTTGACCGGATATTGCCCAATCCCATCCCATTTGTTTTCTTTGGATCGACATGTTGGGACATTCCCCTGCCATTGTCTTCGATGGTTATGTATACATGGTCCTGCACTTTGCTGCACTGTAAAAAAACTTCGGTGGCACCGGAATGTTTGGCTGCATTAGTCAGCAATTCCTGGACGATCCGGTAAATCTCGATCTTCTGCTGTTGCGGTATGGCTTCACTTAGGTTTAATATTTCACAGGTGATCGCCATCTTGTCCGTAGTCATGACTTCGCACAGGTCCTTAATCGCATTGGCAAGACCTGACCTGATCAGTATTTCGGGAACCATGTTCCGTGCGATGCGCCGCAATTCATGTACGGAATCGTCCACCTGTGCGATGATCTTTTCCAGCTCGACATGTTCCCCTTGCTGCTTATCGTGGTTGGCAACCGAAAGGTTCAGTTTGATCCCGGCTAATAGGCCACCCAAACCATCATGCAAGTCCCGCGCAATGCGCTGGCGCTCTTTCTCTTCTCCCTGCAGCTGTGCTTTGGCAACCTGTATTTCCAGGTGTTGCTGGATGGCGTTGAGGCGTTGCGCCTCCCGCTTTTTCCGTTGCCGGTAGGCGTAGAAGGCAAACGCACCTACTAAGACAAATAAGCAGATCCCGAAATACAGAATAAGCCGTTGCACTTGGTTACGGTTTTGCAGGCGGAGCAGTTCCTTCTCCTTTTCCGCTACGCGGTATTTGGACTCCTGATCGGCAATGGCAACGGCGGTGCGCTTCATAAAGAAACTGTCTGACACCTGTACGTACTCCATCAGCCGGTTGAACGCGGTATCATGCTGCCCTAATGCGGCTTCTGTCTTTGCCAGTTCAAACAATAGCAGTCTGAAATTATTGGAGATCTCATAACCCTGCTGCAGGTTATAGGCTTTTTCGAGGAAGTGCTTGGCCTTGCCTAGCAACCCCTGCTGCTTATAGACCTGGGATTTTTCATAGGCAATACTAGCTTCGTCGTACGTACGCCGTAGTTGGTGGGCAATGGCCTCCCCTGTATCAAGGGCGGCGATGGCCTGCTTCCATTGTTTGCGCTTGGAATGATACATGCCCTCAACGAGGTAGTAGACGGGGAGGTAAGAAGAATCCCGGTCGACAGAAAGTATCTGGAAAGCTTGTGACAATGCTACTTGGGCGATGTGCAGGCTATCCTGCAGGATGTCTGATTTTGCCCTTTGTACGTAACATTCGGCAAGCAGGGAAGACGGTTCTCCGGCAGCGTTTAAGATGTCGATGGCTTTGTCATAATATTCGCTCGCCCGCGTGTAATTTTTATAGTTCATGAAGACCGCGCCCAGATCCATGTAGTTCCATGCCACCCGTTTCTGGTCGCCCGCGGCTTGGGCATAGGGGATAGCCTTGGAGAGTATCAGATCAACAAAGGCTTCGCTGTTGTCCTTACGTTGTTCCAATGCCCCATAGTTGTGCCATATTCTAGACCGGTATTGCAGGGCTTCTTTTGATGAAAAATGCATTAACAGGCTATCTGCCGATAAGTAATCCTGTTGACTTTTTATCACGTCGTAACTGAAATAGGCACCGGCCCGGTAAAAATGGGCAAGCCCACGTAGAAAGGAATTTTTTGGGGTATATTGGAACGAGCGGTCGGCAAATTGAACGGATTGTGCGCTGTCCCGCTCTGACCAGTAGTCCGATAACTGGAAAAGCAGACGGGCTTTCGCACTGTCTGCCGCTGCCGCTGCCACCCGGGTCAGCAAGCTGTCCGTATAGGGGTTGCCCGTTTTTGATTGGGCATTTGCAGGCCAATCAAGCGTCCACCCGGCAATTAGTACGGATATAGCGAGTATTGTTTTCAAGCAACTTCAATCTTTTTATTGTGTGCGTTAATTTCGAAATTAATAATCAAAAGCACAAACGGGCTTGACCTTGCCTTTCATTCCCGCCATACAAAATCTCCGACGATGGTGACGCCCAGCCCCCTGGGATCACGGTCTCCCTTTGCCATCGGGTGAATGACCCGGTCGTCTTCACCGGGATAGGTTTTATAGACCTGTCCATCTGCCGGGATAACACACAGGTGATCGGCATTCCCGCCAATATCGCCGGGTAGGGGTGCACGCGGGTTGCCTTTCATGGCAATGTATTTACTGTCTGGCGAGAAGCAGGGAGCGACTTCCGAAAAGATACTTTCGGTAACTTGGTGGAAATCGCTGCCGTCGGCATTCATCAGCCAAATATGCCCACCCAGCGATAGTGCAATTTTCTTTCCATCGGGGCTGGCGGCGGCGGAGCCCCGCCAATCGGAGAAGGGGATGTCCCGTACTTTGGTAGCCCGGCTGAAATCGGCAGTGGTCCGCCATAATCCCCCGTCTTTCTTGAATAGGATGGTGCCTCCTGCTTCCCAAGTGATTGGATCGAGGAATTTGAACGTATGGGTATCGCCGTAGCCGGCAATGTTTTTCAGAACGTGGCCGTTCATATCTAGGATGACTAGGCCGTCATCAAAAATGGGTGTGAGCGCAAGTTTGGAACCATCCGGCGAAAGATAAGGCAGTCCTCCATTGTTATCGTTGGGCTCATAGAAAATTTCTTTGAGCGTGGCGCCATTGCTAATGTCAAAAATGATGTAGCGTGTGTCATAACTGGATGGACTTAGTTCCTTAACGCCCTTTGTCCCGTCCCAACTGATATCCCATCCCGCATCCGGCCAGTCCGGCATTACCAGTGAAATCTCGCCGGTCTGCATGTTTAACTTCCGGATACCGCTTGTTCCTTGTTTGATAAAGATATTTCCCGGTCCGTAATGGTAATCACCATCTGCTGGATGCTTATTATCGTCCTTGTTGCATGCTGCTCCCGAAATGGCGAGGGCAATGCATAAAAAAAGAAGTAGCCGTTTCATTACAGCAAAATAAGGAGATTCATCCCCTCCGGTCAATCGGCCGAAACCTTGGATTATTTCTAAGGGTTTTCCCTGATGTTTTATGCCGGATTACTCTTTACGGCTATCCTGCAATAGCCGTTCTGTCAGGGGCTTGCCCCAGTTCGGTGCATACGGTGGCTGGGGTTTGAAGGAGCTGAACTTTTCCAAAGCCTCTTCCAGGAATGGTATCGCTTTTTCTTTACCTCCGCCGAAAATCTTGGGGGTGTAATACTTACCCATTCCCCGGATGAGGTACGGGCGTGGGTTGTCGGGGTTTGCCTTGATGGCCAAATTGATGTACTGTTCGCTTTGTGTACCCATTTTGGCTCCCCGCAACATGGGGTTGACATTGACCCTTGCACCATATAGATAGGCGTACAGTGCGTAAATTTCGGTATGTGCCGGCTGTAATTTTTCGGCATTCTTCAGGTAAATCTCCGCCTGATCGCAGTAGGTATCAATCTGATCGCCTTTGGTTTGGTAAGCAAGCTCTACGTAGGCATAGGCGGTATAGTAATGGGCCAACCAACTGCCTTCGTCTGCCAGCGCGATCCGTTCGAATTCGTTGGCAAGCTGCTGTAGCGTGGTTGCGGAACGGGCGGTATCAAGTATAGGTACACGCTTAGACAGGAGACTATCGGTTTGGGCATATGCCAGGGTGAGGCAAGCCATTAAAATAAGGGTTGAAATTGTTTGCTTTGGCATTTTGCTTCTTAATTTACGGTAATTGTTCCAGAATTTCCTGCGATTGGTCCTGACCGATGCTGATAAACCATCCGACCATGAAGCTGCGCTTGTAAGGCAGTGTTACGGGTAGGCGATAGCTTCCGTCTGCTGAATACCTGTAACTGAAAACTTGTTGGCTTCCTGCAAGGTTATTGACAGCAAATACAAACGTATTGAATGTTTTGCCCCATCGGCGTAGTAATGCGGCATTTACATTTAGATTGCAGTAGGTGGGTGTTCTATCTGCCAAAAAGGTGGGGTCATTCGGATTGTAATAAGGACGCCCGGCGGCTACCGAATAGGAGCCGCCGATAAATAGCCCGATGGGGTGGAAAAAATATTTTGCAACCACGTGAGCCGTGTGAGGGGCGGCAAAGGTGGGTGTGGTACGGATGGGATAATCCATAAAACGCCGTTCCGTTTGCAGCCAGGTATAGGAAATCCAGTAATCGAAGCCGTTGACCGTTTTGGAGTCCCGCCAGAAAATATCGACGCCGCCGGCATAGCCATGCCCGTTGTTGGCGATCTGTGGAGACGTTGTCAATAAGTTCCGGTAATTTTTATAATAAGATTCGATTCTAAAAATACGGTTTTGGTGGGAATACTGGAAGTTGGCAACGTAGTGTGTAGCTCGCGCATAGGTCAATGCGGAACCGCTTTGCAGGAAAATATACGTTGGTTTTTGCGCATAGTCGCCCGCGGTAAGGCTTATCTGGCTGTATCTTCCTGTCCGGTGGGCAAGAGATATGCGTGGTAGCAGCACGTACGTGTTGAGCGCTTTGCTGTGTTCCACACGTACGCCCGGGCGGATCATCAACCCCGGGGTTACCCGCAGGTCCGTTTCAGCCCAGGCACCCCATTCGTTGTCCTGCCAGCGGAATTGTTCCGCATGTTGCAGGGAGTCTATGTCTGCCCGGAAATCGTATCCTTCAGCGCCTACATGGAGTGTTGCCCAATCGGTGATTTTTCCGGCAAACCACAGCCGTACCTGATGCTGGAATGTTGCCGTCTGCGAATCTGCACCGTTGTTTTCGATGCGGTCCCGATTGAAGTTGAAGCCGTACCCGGCATACATGCGCCAGCGTTCGTTCAGCTTTCCGGTATAAGTGAGCAACGAGATGGCATTGCTGTTCCTCGCCGTGTAAGGGAAGGGCTTCCCCTGCAATTCTACATCGGGGTAATTGATGGATTGATGGAGCATATTGCCGTATCCGTACCATTTCAGCATCCCCGTTTTACCGGTGTTCTTCCGGAAATTTGCGGTGATCATTCCGCTCTCCGGTGCTTTCAACCAATCGACGTTTTGTGGAATAAGGGAATAGTAGGGGCCGAAGTTGGAATAACCTACGTCAATACCGCCCGATATGCGACGCTCTTCATCAAGGAAGTCGTGCCCGATCTGGCCGCCATACGGAATCAACGCAATGACGGTAGAAGGTTTGGACGGGTGGTCGTTGGTTTCCAACGCAAGTACTGAAGACAGTGCACCGCCATACTGTGCGGAATAGCCCCCGGTGTTGAAAACGATGCCTTTGAACAGGTGCGGCGAAAAGCGATTGCGCTGTGCCACGTCGGGAACCCCAGCAAGGAACGGGTTGGGTATATCCAGCCCATCGATCATGATTTTGGCTTCATCACCACTGCCACCCCTCACAAAAAGTTGTCCGCTTTCACCCACCTGCTGCGTGCCTGGCAGTGTCCGCAATGCACCGGTGATGTCTCCGTCCGTTCCTGCCGTGGTTTCGACATCCATGGTATTCATCACCGTAGCTTGTTTCCGGTCGCCGACTCCAAAATCGCCCGCTGTAATCACCACTTCGTCCAGCTCCTTTCTCTTCTCTTTCATTGTTACGGAAAGTGCCGGCATTCCTGTGTGTATCCGCAGTGGAAGTTGCCTTTCTTCCATGGTAATGTGCCGGAAAACAATTACCGTATCTCCCGTGATGTTCGTTTGGAAGGTAAACTGTCCATACTCATCGGTTGAGGTCCCTTCGATGGTTCCCTTGATAAAGACATTTACACCTGTGAGGGGAGTGCCCTGCCGATCAGATACCTGGCCACTGATCCTGTTTTGTGCAAAAACCCTTAATGAGCAGCCCAAACATACAATAACCCATATGAGAAGTGAAAGGCGTTTCATGCCGAATAAACTGGTACAAAGATAAGGGCTTTTGATGGAGGGATTATGTAACAGTAAAATTTATTGCATATTACATGCAATTGTGTTAGGTTAGCAGCCCATGCGGAAACGTTTATTAGCAGGATGCTGTCAGATGCTTTTTTTTGCTTTCTGCGGCTATATCGTAGGTTGTTCAGGTACCGATGAAAAAGAAGAGGACCCCCGGCGCCCGTCTTTTGCGCCCATCGTTGGCATTGATTTTTACGAAACAAGGCGTTCGTTTGACAATGGCTTAGCCTACGACTCGATCGGCTTTGTACAGGAAGCAGAATGGCATGTGAAATTTACACGCGAGGATGCGGTGCAGATTTACGTACCCGGCAGCGATTCTTCGTTTAACTTCCAGATTACCCACGATCACGATTCTTTTTTTCATTTTGCGAGGGAAAGCTGGAAGGTGATCGACCTGCATCCGGATAGCATCATGCTTCAGCGGCTAAGTCTGGACGGGTTGAAAGTCAATAAAATCCGCTCCAATGTATACATGCGGTTCTATTCAAAAGATTACCTGCAACAACTGGGTACACCGCTGCCGGAGCTAAGGAAACCGCGTAGGCGCGATACTGTGTTTGTGCAGGAGATGGTAGCACGGGCAAACCGTAACCTTACCGATGTAGATAGCTCGTTTTCTTCGAAGAATTATCCGAAATTGATTAGCAAGAGTCCTATATTGGAAGTTAAACAGCGGCAATACGATAGCCTGGAACTGGTTAGCCAGTCATCGGCTTATGAATACCTATACCCTGAATACGATATTGTTATCAATAATGCTTATAAAGATTTTTATTATACATTTTCGGTATTGGTAGGGCCTGACGGGACGTTGCGGCTGGGTAAGTTTTTCGTCATGCCCGAGTTTGAGGAATCGCGCAGACGGGTATTATCGGGTATTATCAGCGTGTACCTTCAAAATCTGCTGGATATCGAGCCTGCTACGACATTGGGACTTCCTCACAACAGCGTGGTTTATCTACGGGTGCGGGGGAGGGCAGAACAAACGTGACAGCCACGGTGCGTGGTAATCTGAGAGGGCGTAAAAAATTAAAACAAATGATCTCATTTTCAGTTCATATTTTTACTTTAGAGGTCAAATTGATTAAAAGACATGTTTGATAAATTGTTTGAGGCCCGTCAAAAGGCGGAAGAGATAAAGAAAAGGCTGGATCAGATTACGGTAACCGGCGAAGCGGAGGGAGGACTCATCAAGGTGACTGCTACGGCCAATAAAGAGGTCACTGAAATAAGTATCGATCCGGTATTCTTATCCAATGCAGACAAGGAAGAACTGGAAGAGCTCCTCGCCGTAGCGGTCAATCATGCATTAAAGCAAGCCGATCAGATCAGTCAGGCTGAGATGCAGGGAGCGGCGAAGGATATGTTGGGGGGCTTAGGTGGTTTGTTCGGCCAGTGATTATTTGGAATTAAAAACAATTTATTTTCTGATGAAACCTACCATGTCAGCACCTTACGCAAAAGGTGACGAAATGTAGGTTCCATGAGGCCATTAAAATAAACTATTACGAATGAAAGCAATCTATTACGGACATTCGAGTGTGTTATTGAAGCTGGAAGGTGCGACAGTTTTATTCGACCCTTTTATCAGCCCCAACCCAAAGGCTGCCCACATCGATATCAGCAGTCTGAAACCCAATTACATTGTTTTGAGCCACGCCCATGAAGACCATGTGGCGGATATGGTGGCCATTCAGAAAAACAGCGGGGCGACGGTCATGGCAATTGTAGAAACAGCCATGTGGGTGAATCGGCAGGATATTCCCGAATCTGAAATTATTCCGTTTAATTTCGGCGGCACGGTGCAAGCGGATTTCGGAACGATCAAAATGGTGTATGCATTGCATACGAATGCCGCTCCGGACGGGCAATATGCGGGAGTTCCCGCTGGATATGTGCTGAAGAGCGGTGGTAAAACCCTTTATTACGCAGGCGATACGGCGTTGACGATAGAAATGAAGCTATTAGAAAATGCGGGGATCGATTGGGCATTTCTGCCCATCGGCGGGCATTTTACCATGGATGTGGATGACGCGATTACCGCTTGCCGGTTTATCAACTGCAGGCACGTGGTAGGGATCCATTACGATACGTTTCCGCCGATTACCATTGATAGGGATACGGCTAAGAAAAAATTTGCAGACGCCGGACTGGATCTTCACCTGCTTGAAATCGGCGAGGAATTAACCTTATTATGAGGCCGGCGCCTGCATTTGTATGTGTCTGCGCTACTGCGTGACTGACTTGTGATTGATGTGGTATTGTACCAGGTCATCGATGGGCGACCGGAGGATCCTGCCGACTTTCATGTTATATTGGATAGCCGTTTCTTCCAGCACGTTTCTGAAATTATAGCCAACGGAGCCAATGCAATTGAAGGTATAGCGTTGGTAGTCCGGATAGCGGGAAACCAAGTTGCGGAAAAAGTCGTCAAAAGACGTTTGTACCAGTCCGCGGGAATAGTTGATATTCACCATCACGTCATAGACAAACTTGCTGAAACTTGCGCAAAAACGATTGGCCAAGGGTTTGGTATAAACGGCATCCATCACATCATCCGGGGTAAGCTTATAGGTTTCCCAGAATATGGCCCGCACGTCTTCCGGCATATAACCACGTATGTAATCGGTCAGTAGTTTTTTTCCGATATAGCAGCCGCTGCCTTCATCTCCCAAGATATAGGCGGCTGAATCAATGTTGTGCACGATGCCCTTGCCATCATAGATGCAGGTGTTGGTTCCTGTACCTAGGATGGCTGCAAACCCAGCTTGATCGCCAAGTAACGCCCTTGCAGCGGCGAGTAGATCGTGTCCTACAAATACATGGGAGTTTACGAATACTTGCTTGAGGGCTTCGACAACAATGGCTGCTTTTTCCTCGTTATGTACACCTGCACCGTAATAGTTTACCTCCGCGACCCGTTCATATGGCAGGTCTTTGGGAAGACCCTTTTTCAGTGAATTTACGATGTATTCGCTGTTTACAAAATAGGGATTGTAACCCTCAGTATTGAAATACACCTTTTTTCCAGCGTCATCCAGCAAGCACCAATTGGTTTTGGTCGATCCTCCGTCTGCAATAATAATCATTTGTTGGGTGTTAGTTTTTGGTATTTTTTTTGTTCAATGATATTCCGTTTGATAATATGCGCCGAAAATACAGTTTTCCCGGAAAAAAATAACATTATCTACTAGCTTATTTAAAAAAGACCCGCTGTGCCTGTTGTCAAAGAGGGTCCTGAATTTTTGCCTAACATAGTGGTTTTTATATCAATAATTCAAACTTTTTCCGTGATTTTGTGTTTTTTTTAACAGATAATCTATTTTATCTTTCTGATATACAATCAGTTTGTTGTTGGTTGCATTTCCTCTCGTACATCACAAAAATGAGCGGTATGTTTTTTGTTTTTAGTTAGGTAGTGGTGTTTTTTTAATATTTTTTTGAAATTCAAAATGTAATCCTTTACTTTGCGCAGTATTCTCAAAGTTTATCCTAATACTTCATCGAAAATCTTAGATTTCTGAAGACCAAATGCTGAAACACTGTTATTTTAATGTGCGGCGGAACACGGTGGATAAATTTCTGTGTATAAAAGCAAATCCTTATTATTAGTTATATTTAGTAGTTGATGAATATTAATGAATTGAATGCGAAGCTCGTATCTGAGTTGCGTGAGATAGCTAGGCTGATCGGCATTCCGGATGCAGACAAGCTCCGGAAACAAGAATTGGTTAGCAAGATTGTTGAAACGGGTGAGGAAGAAGCCAGAAACGCCGCCAAAGAAGAAGTGGCTGAGGCTACGGAAGCACCGTCGACAGATGATAAGCCGAGGAAACGTACACGTACGGTTAAAACTGCCGAGCCGATCACTGTTAGAAGTACGAAAGAAGAATATACAAATGAAGGTAGGGAAACGGCAACGTCTTCTTCTACAGAATCACGAGTCGAACAGGCACAGGCAGCGCCGAAACCCGCTACTAACGGAAGTAAAATAGAAGGGCCGACTGCTAGTCTTGATTTTGATAATGTCATTGTAAATGAAGGGGTATTGGAAATTATGCCGGATGGTTATGGATTTCTCCGTTCGTCCGACTATAATTACCTCACCTCGCCCGATGATATTTATGTGTCTCAATCACAGATTAAGCTTTTCGGGCTGAAGACAGGCGATACGGTGCGGGGAAGTATCCGTCCGCCCAAAGAAGGGGAAAAATATTTCCCATTGGTACGCGTCGAGGCTATCAATGGACAGAATCCCGCCGATGTTAGGGATCGTGTGCCATTTGATTTCCTCACTCCGTTGTTTCCGACCGAACGGTTGAAGTTGTTTACAGGTACCGGAAACTATTCTACGCGCATCATGGACCTGTTTACACCCATCGGTAAAGGACAACGGGGTCTGATTGTAGCCCAGCCCAAAACGGGTAAGACCATGTTGCTTAAAGATGTGGCCAATGCGATTGCGAAAAATCATCCAGAAGTGTATTTGATTATCCTCCTGATAGACGAACGCCCGGAAGAGGTGACGGATATGGCTCGTAGTGTACGTGCAGAAGTAGTTTCGTCTACGTTTGATGAGCCTGCCGAGCGGCATGTTAAAATCGCTAACATCGTATTGGAAAAAGCAAAACGCATGGTCGAGTGCGGACACGATGTGGTTATCCTGTTGGATTCCATCACACGTTTGGCCCGCGCATATAATACAGTGGCACCTGCTTCCGGAAAAATCCTTTCCGGCGGTGTAGATGCCAATGCGTTGCACAAACCCAAACGTTTCTTTGGAGCGGCACGTAACATCGAGCATGGCGGTTCCCTGACGATTCTGGCTACAGCTCTGATTGATACGGGCTCCAAAATGGATGAAGTTATTTTTGAGGAATTCAAGGGTACCGGTAACATGGAGTTGCAGTTGGATCGTAAGCTTTCCAACAAGCGGATATTCCCGGCAATCGACCTCATTGCTTCGAGTACCCGGAGAGATGACTTGCTTAATGACCGTGAAACCCTCCAACGGATATGGGTACTGCGTAATCATTTGGCAGACATGAATTCGACTGAGGCGATGGAATTCTTGCTGGCACAAATGCGTGGAACCAAATCCAATGAGGAGTTTCTCATTAGTATGAATGGTTAATCATTGGAATGGGGGTATCCATCCAACGGTATACCCCCATCGATTATGAAAAGGCATATACCCAATTTCATCACCTGCCTAAATCTGTTCAGTGGTTGTATTGGAGTGACATTTGCGTTGACAGCTCAGCTTCAGCTAGCTACCTATTGTGTGATCGCATCTGGAATTTTTGATTTTCTGGATGGATTGGTAGCCCGGGCACTGCATGTCAAATCCCCGATTGGTAAAGAACTGGACTCATTGGCCGATGTGGTCAGTTTCGGCTTGGTACCGGGAGCCATATATTATACACTGCTGACTGCGGCATTCCCCCAAAGTGAATACCTGTTTTACCTCGGGTTTTTGGTAACCATATTTTCTGCGATCCGCTTGGCTAAATTCAATATTGATGACCGTCAGACTACAGACTTTATCGGGCTTAATACCCCTATGAATGCCTTTTATGTGGTTTCTCTGCCTTTCCTGGCTGAAACGTACAGCGGCCTCATTCACCACCCTGCTTTTATACTGGGCAGTATTGTCGTTACCAGTGCGCTGCTTGTGAGCAACATCCGGCTATTTTCAATGAAACTGGAATCGATGTCGTGGCAAAAAAACAGGTGGAAATTCATTTTTATAATTTTGAGTGCAGTATGCATTGGTTTGCTTAAATTTGCGGCGGTTCCGGTTATACTGGTGCTGTATTTTTTGTTTTCATTTATCCATTTTAGGCGAACAGCGCAAGCGCGTTGAAAAATTAAGTAGCATATGAACTTTTTGGCAGAAATCAATGTGATGCCCTTAAAAGAAATTCTGGATCCACAAGGGAAAGCGGTAACCGGGAGCATGAAGAACCTGGGACTCACGGAAATCAGCAATGTCCGCATTGGTAAGCATATTACGTTGGAAGTGGATGCTCCAGACGAAGCGACTGCACGCCAGAAAGTAGAGGAGGCGTGCAGGAAGCTGCTGGCCAACTTAATTATGGAAAGCTACGACTTTGAAATAAAGGAGCTCGTATAAGGGCAATCAATCAAGCGTCTGTAGATAGGCGCTCAATTCCTCATAAAGAATTTCAAGTTTCGGTGTAATGGTGTTGAGCTTGGCAGGAAGCTGGTTGAGGTCCTGTCTGTTTTTTGCCAAGGTTTCAATTTCTTGTAACTCAGCCCGTATTCCGTTTGCGCCTACATAGGCAAGTGTGGGTTTGATGTGGTGTGCCTGTTTATAGGCTTTTTCCCAGTCTCCTTGTTCGAGATAAGATGCGAGAAGTGCTATGTCTGGTGGTGTTTGTTTGATAAACAGTTGCAGAATCTCCTTAATCAGCTGGGTATTCCCGCCTGATAAGTCCTGCAGATAATCCATGTTGGCATATTCAAAGTTTATGTTGCTCATGTGTTTCTGTTTTATAACGGTTTACCGGCAACCGGTCTGTCGTTTGTTTTACTAAATCAGTAATGTTTTTTTTTGATAGTGGATGGACGAGAAACGGCGCAATTTCCTGCAATGGGATCAATGCAAAGTTACGTTCGGCCAAATGAGGGTGGGGCACTTTCAGGTCTGGCATATTAATGATGTAATCCCCGTAAAAAAGAATATCGATATCAATTAACCTGGCCTCCCATTTGATGTGTCGTTTGCGGCCCATTTTCTTTTCAATCGCCTGTATTTTTTCCAAAAGCCGGAAAGGGGGTAATTGGGTAGTTACTTGGATTACCTGATTGAGGTAATTGGGCTGATTTTCATTTCCCCAGGCAGCGGTTTCGTAAATCGAAGAAACACGGGTAAGGCTGCCGATCTCATCGGTGATTTCCGCACGTGCCTGTGTTAACAGCGCTTCGCGGTTGCCCATATTGGTGCCCAATAAAAGATATGTATCTGTTGTACCTGACGCCGACATCTGCATGAATCGCTATTGCTGGGTATGTTGGGGAGCAAAAATAATGAAAAGATTGGCAATTGCCCTTAATTTAACAACAGATGACGCTTAATCAAAAAGAATATTGAATGTTGTACCGATACCTACGTATTGAATGTGGCTCCCGTCTGCTTCTTTACGGAAGATACCGTTGTAGAATCCAAAGATATTCCAAAGCCGGTTGTGGTAACCCACCTGCGGTCTTGCGTACATTCCGCCGTTTCCATTGAGTTGACTACCTGTCTGGAAGCTATAACCGAGGTCGGCACCGATGAAGAAACCCTGTCTTGCCGGATAATAGCGGGCAAATACGGCCGCTGGTATAGAGCCGAAATTTTCATGCCCTTCTTTTGGGAAATAATGCGTATATCCTGACGCCAATCCCAGCCCCCAGTTGGGGGTAGACATCAATTGGCCTTTTACTTCTCCACCGAGCGTGAAATTACTTTGATCTGCCAGCTGAGCGATGGGTAGACCGATGTTTAAACCAGTTTTAATCCATGAATTCTTTCGTGTGATCTCAGTTTTTCCGGACTGTGCATTGACATTGATAGACATGATCAAGGCAATGACGACGGATAGGGTTGCGGGTATGTAAAATCGTTTCATAATCCCAATCGTGCAAAGGTTATACCAAATGTGCTTTTACAGCATCCGCTGTGTCTTAAACCAGTGGATGGCTTTGCTGATGCCGCTTTCAATCGGGTGGAAGGTAGTCCCTAGTTCGGCCCGGGCTTTTTGGTTAGCATAGTAATTCCGTACACAAAGAATTTTCATGTTGACGGATGAAAGGGGCGTCTTAATACCCAGGAAGCGCATGAAATTGCCCAAATATCCCGCTGTTGACAGAACGGCACGTGGTATCTGTACAAGGAGGGCGTGCTGTCCTGTTTGGTCACCCAGTTTCCTGAAAAATTGTCGGTAGGTGAGATTTTCGCCGGCCAGGAGGTAAGCTTCGCCATTTTTTCCTTTTTCAAGTGCGTCTACCACACCGGCTGCGGCATCTTCTACATTTACGAAATTCTTACCGCCGGGAGGATGTAAAATCAGTTTCCGGCCATACCCCATCCGGATAATAGCGCCCGAACTGGGTTTCCCGTCGTATGGGCCGATCATGAAGGTAGGGCTGACGACGGTAACAGCCAGTTGATGCCCCACGGCTAAGATTCTTTGTTGGCCCTCTAATTTGCTTTTTGCGTACCACGCCTGGCTGAAAGGTGCTTTGGGAGGCAGGGTTTCGTTGCCGGGTACCTGTAAGGAGCCATAACCAAATGTATTGGCGGTGCCTACATATACGATCTTTTTTACGGCGTGCTTCAATGCGGCCTGGATGACATTTTCGGTTCCGGTTACATTGATGCGATGGTAGGCTTCGTAACGGAGCAAGTTTTGATCGGTAGTGGCCGCACAATGGATAATGCTATCGCAGCCTACTACGGCTTTTTCCAATGATTCGGGGTGGGTAATGTCGCCCACCGCCAATCGGAGATTGGGATGGGAGGGTAAAAGGAATTTATTTGTGTTACGGAGGAGGCCTGTTACCCGATAGCCCCGTGATAGGAGTACAAGGATGGTGTTAGTAGCTAGCAGGCCGTTTGCCCCGGTAACCAGTACATTCATGCGCGGCTAATTTCCTTTTTGATGGCATTGGTCAGTAACGGCAGCCGGATATAGATCGGTAAAAATTTCATAACCATCCAGGTGAGCCGGTTTACCCAATTGAGCATGATAAGTGTATCCCGCTTGAACAATTGCCGGATGGATATGGCAGCCACCTGTTCAGGTGAAAGGAGACCCATCGTAGCAAAACGTCCCTGTTGCTGCAGGCGGGAGCAGGAGTCTGAGTTGGTCATCATCGGTCCGGGGTTGACAACGCTGAAAAACACGTTGCTATCCGCAAATTCCTGATAAAGCCCCCGGGTAAAACTATGAACAAATGCTTTGGATGCCGGATAAACGGTTTTATATCCGATCGGGCTGTAGGCAGCCACGCTTCCCACATTAAGTACGTATGCACATTTTTGCCTGCTGAGGTTGGGAAGCAATTGATGGGTAAGAAGAGAAGTGGCTCTTACGTTGAGTTGAATGATGCGGTCAAGGTAGTCCACACTGGCATTACGGAAACTTTGGGTACCACCGCAACCCGCATTATTGATCAGGATGCTGAGGGGGAAACGATCATTAACCCAATCGGCCAATGCAACGATGTTTTCTTTTTGGGTGAGATCAGTTTCGTAACAATGTGCCTCCATTCCCAATGCCTTAACCTCATCAGCAATGAACGCCAATCCTTCTCCGGGTAGGCTAACCAAAATGGGATTGATCTTTCTTTTTGCCAGCTCTAAAACAAAAGCCTTCCCCAACCCTTGGCTTGCCCCTGTAATTAATGCATACGTTTTTTCCATTGGTCGTAAAAATACGACAAAATTCTTTACCTCCAACTGGTTGGCTCTTCTACTGCATGGTCATTCCACCTCGCGCCAATTCGGCACAAAAGAGCGCTGCGGAAATAGCTACATTGAGTGATTCTGCGCGTCCAATGCGTGGAATGGTCACAGGTTGTTGAATATGTGATAAAACCAAGTCGCTGACGCCTTTGCCTTCATTGCCAAGAACAATCAGGCCTTCGTGGCCAAAATCGGTTTCATAAATTGACGATCCGTGCAGCATAGCACCGAAAACAGGGACCGATGCCTGGCGTGTGAGTTCCGCGATGTCTGTGTAGTATACCTGTGTCCGGGCTAATGACCCCATGCTAGCTTGTACGACTTTGGGGTTATAAGCATCCACCGAGCCTGTAGAGCAGATAATACGGTGAAGGCCGAACCAATCGGCCGTACGGATGATAGTGCCCAGGTTGCCTGGATCCTGTATATCGTCGAGTACCAGGTGGAATGTGTTGTGCAGCATTTCTCCCGTAAGCGGCGGATAGGTGGGTAGCTCGATCAGCGCGAGGACACCCTGGGGCGTTTTCAGCGAGCTGATGCGTTTGAGATCGTCGTTGCTGACTTCCTCCGATTTTATATTTTGCGGGATTTTAATCAACTTTGTAGCCGCTTGGGAGGTGTAAAAAATATGTTTCACAGAATGGTCAGCATGGAGGAATTCCATGACTGATTTCGCGCCTTCTACAACAAACAGCCCATGTTCTCTTCGGAATTTTTTATGTTGAAGTGAGGTGATGGTACGGATTTGCGGTTTTGATAGCATTGTCAATGGTTAAACGGGATTGTCTTTTTGCGTATGCAAGTATAATGCTTTTGCTGATATTTTCCACGTCATGCCGTTCGACCCGGTTGTTGGAGGAGGGGCAGGCTTTGGTTACCAAGACGGCAATCACGGGAATCGATCCATCACTGGAAGAGCAGGCACATGCCTATATACCCGTGGATATCCGTCCGAATTCCCGCATCAACTTATTTATTTATAATTTGGCGAATGCCAAAAAAGGAAGATACCGGATAGAGAATATACGTAATGTAGGTGAGCCGCCGCATATTTTGGACAGCGCGTTGGTTGATTTTTCCACACAGCAGATTAACCGGTACTTAAGATCCAAGGGCTATTTCAATGCATCGGTGAGTAACGAGATTGTCACTAACGGCAAGCGAGCCCATGTTTTTTTCCGTGCGGTACTAGGGGAACCATTTACACTCCGCAAAATAGCGGTGGATATTGCCGACCCCCAAGTAGCCCAATTGTATGCCGAAAGGAAAGTGGGCTTTAGCCAGATCAGACCGGGAATGCGTTACGATGAGGATTCACTGGTCGTCGAGCGGGAGCGAATTTATCACCTCATGCGACAGGAGGGATATTATGACTACTTAAGGCAATATATGCGGGTTGACGTGGATACCGCTCTTAAGAATAATCAAGCGGACGTGAAGCTCATTATTGACAATCCAGAAGGTAGGGAGGTCCATACTCAATTTGTAGTGGATAGCAGTTTCGTAACCGTCCGGCATGACCGTCCGGAACTGAATCTGCAAAGCCCCGAAACGTTTAATTTAACTGGCGGGCTGTATTTTGAAGATTACACAGGCCGCTTCAGACCGACACCCATCGCACGTTATCTCTTTCATCAGCAAGGAGACCGGTATAACGTAGATAAAGAAGATCTTACCTACGATAGGCTTTATGAATTGAATGGATTCCGTAGTGTGAAAATTACGTATGACAAACCCGATACAAACCGGCTAAATGTACATTATGAATTGATTCCCAGGGCGTATATGGGTAATCAGATAGAAGGGGAATATACGTTTAATGCCGGGATGAGCGGGTTCAACATTGGAAATACCTTTACACATCGTAATTTATTCGGCGGTCTTGAGCAGCTGGAGGTTAAATTACGTTATGGCGTCTTGTTCGATTCACGGCTTCCGGGAAATTTGTTGGATCGTGTATTCAATAACGATTTTCAGATCGGGGTCAATATTACGGTTCCCCGGTTGATTACGCCATTTAATATTCCTCCGGTCGTCAGCAATGGATTGCCCCGCACTATTTTTTCGGCCAATATTCAGGCCTTCGACCAATTTCAGACCTATTCCAACCGCTATTTCAACGGGACCCTGTCTTACAATTGGTATAGCAGCCGCTACAGACAGCATACATTTGCTCCGTTGGTGCTGGAATACCGATATGGGCAATTAAATGAAGAATTTGCACAAAAACTGATTGATCAGGGTTTTTTGCTCTACGTGCGAAGCAACAACCGCGCTTATTTTGGATTGGGCTCGCAATATACGTATGCCGTCAATGCAGCTAAACTTTCGCGACTTGCCGATTTTCTGTATTTCCGTGGGGCACTGGATCTCAGTGGCAATGTATTGGGCCTAGCCAGTAAGGTGATCAATTTCAAACGGAATGAGGACGGAGAGAAGGAAGTGCTGGGAGTTCCGTACCTTCAATATGCAAAAGCGGAAGTAGATTTGCGGTACTACCGGTACCTTGGAGGCGACCGTCAATTGGTGATGCGGCTTAACCCCGGGGTAGCGGTTCCATATGGTAATAATTCCAGTTTACTGATTTTTGAAAAAAGCTTTTTCGGAGGTGGAATGAACGGCATGAGAGCCTGGCAGGCACGCACCCTTGGGCCTGGTAACTATAATCGTGAGGTGCTAGATCCTGGTTTACGCCTGAATCTCCGTAACCTGGATCAGCTCGGGGAGATTAAACTAGAGGGAAACGTGGAATACCGTTTTAAGCTGGTAAACGATATCTTCGGCGCAAAATTAAAGGCTGCAACGTTTGCTGACTTCGGTAACATTTGGCGGATCCGGGAAAATGAATTGAACCCCGGCGGCGAATTTAAGTTTGATAAATTTCTCGGACAAATTGCATTGGGGGCGGGGGCAGGTCTCCGCTTTGATCTGGATTACTTTGTGATCCGGTTGGATGCCGGAATGAAAGTCCGCGATCCGCAGTTTGATGGGACAAAACAGTGGGTGATTTCGGAGCTTTTTAACAGCCGGGAATTTAAAAACCAATACCGGCTTACCAATGCGCCCGATCGTTATAATTTTATTCAGTATAATTTTGGCATTGGAATGCCGTTTTAATACCACCCTTTGATGCCATGTACCAGGGTTTCAAACAGATTCTCCAGATTCAAACCTTTGCTATAGTTGAAAATAAAGAGTCCTACTAAAATTACAACCGCCAAAATCATCAGCCGTTTAAATAGATAGGCAATTAGCAGGATAATTGCCGGAATGAGGATGAGATAATACCAGTTGATAACAATCGGGTTGAGACCGTTGTCGTTTTTCAATACGTAATAAAGCCGTCCGTTTGAGCCTTGCTGATTGCGGTGTTTAATGAATACGAACGCCGATGTCTCAATGGCGTGTGGCGTGATGGCAACACCGTCATTGAATTTCAACGTCTGCTCGAATCCGTTGATCACAAACTGATAGGTTCCCGAAATGGAATCAAGCGGGTTTTCGTTGGCATCGGTAGCAATGATGGCCAATTTGCCATTCTTGATGAGGTTTTCCTTAACGATAAAATGATTGATGTTGTTGCGATCCTGCGCATGAGACCGTGCCGGAAACAATGCAAGAGTCAACAGGTAAAGATAGATCCGCATACACTTTATTGATAATGGACCCTGCAATGTTAAGTAAAAAACGCAAGAGTTAGGCATTTTTATATATTTGTGCAGACGACATGCATTTCCAGTTATCAGCTGAACATTGTGTTCATGGATTATATTATAGGCGTAGATATCGGTACCTCCGGCACAAAAGCAATCGCATTTGGTGATGCGGGCAAGGTGCTTGCCCAGCATCATGTAGGCTATTCGATTCTGAATCCGCAACCGGGGCACTTCGAGCAATCGCCGGAAGTGTTATTTAAAGCGGTCATTGACGCGATTGCTGCTACGGTGCGATCGGTTAACAGCAGATTAAACCGGGTTAAGTTAACAGGAGTCGGTTTCAGCAGTGCCATGCACGGCCTGATTGCCTTAGATAAACAGCACCAACCGATGACCCACTGTATTATTTGGGCGGATACACGCAGTGAACCCTTTGCCAGCAAGCTGAAAGCAAGCCCCGACGGTTTCGATATATACTCCAGAACTGGTACGCCGATACACCCCATGTCTCCACTATGCAAACTGGGTTGGATGCGCGAGCACCTTCCGGCGGTCTTCAATGCGGCATATAAGTTTATTTCTATTAAGGAATTTGTTTTTTTTAAGCTCTTCGGGCGCTATGTGGTTGATGAGTCGATCGCTTCTGCCACGGGGTTGTTTGATATCCATGCATTAACCTGGTACCGCCCGGCGTTGGATTTGGTAGGTATTTCCCCTGGGCAACTTGCTGAGCCGGTGCCGATAACCTATGTAATCTCGGGTATGGACCAGCGGGTGGCCGGGCAAATGGGTATTCCGGTGGATACACCTTTTATCATCGGAGGCAGTGACGGATGCCTGGCTAATTTGGGATCCCATGCGATTACGCCCGGCGACGCTGCGGTTACCATTGGAACAAGCGGAGCCATACGGATGATGTCCCACATTCCGGTAACCGATGAGAAAGCTCGTACATTCAGTTATGTGCTTACCCCCGATATGTTCGTGTTAGGTGGGGCTGTCAACAGCGGTGGAGTGGTACTTCAGTGGTATAAAGATACTTTTGGAGTGTCAGGGGTATCAGGATCTGACCCGTACGAAGCACTCGCCGAAGAGGCGGCAACGGTACCCGTAGGGGCAGCGGGATTGATTTTTCTGCCGTATCTTGCAGGTGAACGTGCACCCCATTGGAATGCGGAGGCTAAGGGTCTGTTTTTCGGTGTGCAGATGCATCACCGCAGATCTCATTTTACGAGAGCTGTATTCGAAGGCATCATTTATGGTCTGTATAGCGTGGGAAAAGTGCTGGATGGAATTGCCGGACCGATTCAGGTGATCCACGCCAGCGGAGGCTTTGCGCGGGCAGCCCTGTGGGTTCAGTTATTGGCTGATGTGTTTAATAAGCAGGTGATTGTACACGATCATGTGGAGGGTGCTGCACAGGGTGCCTATATGACGGTACTGAAAACGTTCGGTATGCTGAGTGATTTCAGCGAATTTGAAGATGAAGCACCCCAAAAAGTTTATGCACCCCATGTGGGCAATCATCGCATATATATGGAAAATTTCGGCCGATTTGAGCGGCTATATGACAAAGTAAAGGACGAATTTTAATTATACATAGCTAACCAATTTGATATGATACCTGTGATTGTCGTTGTAGGCGGTATACTGTTACTCTTGCTGCTGGTAATTGTCTTCAAACTCAGTGCTTTTTTTTCATTGCTCATTACCTCCCTGGCGGTTGGTGTCGCCCTCGGTATGCCGGTTTTAGATGTGATCGCCTCCATCGAAAAGGGAATTGGAAGTACCCTGGGTTCATTAATCATGATTCTGGGGTTCGGAGTTATGCTCGGTAAATTGATAGCCGATGGGGGAGGGGTACAACGCATGTCCACGAGTCTGATCCGCGTGTTCGGAACGAAGAATGTGCAATGGGCGGTAGTGCTCATTGGGTTTGCCGTTGGTATTCCGATGTTTTATAACGTTGGTTTTGTCATTCTCGTACCGTTTATTTTTGCCATCGCTGCGCAGACAGGACTTCCGCTTATTTATGTGGGCCTGCCGATGCTTGCCTCCTTGTCTGTAACCCATGGCTATCTGCCGCCGCATCCGGGGCCGACGGCAATTGGTGCAATGTATCATGCGGATATGGGCCTAACCCTTATTTACGGAATAGCGGTGGCAATTCCAGCGATTCTTTTAGGCGGTGTTTTTTTTTCCTGGACGCTGAAAGGTATCAAACCCAATCCACCTGTGCAGTTCACCAACGTAGAATTGCCCGCTGAAGAAAATATCCCCGGGTTTTGGACCAGCTTGTTTACGGGCTTGCTACCCGTACTGCTCATAGCGTTGGCTTCGTCCCTGTCTTTTGTTCTCCCGGAAGATTCACCCGTGTTGGCAGCCGTTACTTTCATTGGGAACCCCAATATCGCACTACTAATATCTGTGTTTGTGGCTGTCTTTACCATGGGGATTTCGCGTGGAAAATCCATGAAGGAGGTGATGGACAGCCTAGAAGAATCCGTGCGTAGCATTGCGATCATTTTGTTTATTATCGGTGCTGCCGGCGCCTTCAAAGAGGTGCTGGTAGACAGCGGTGTAGGTGATGATATCGCTACGTGGGCCAGCCGCTTATCGCTCTCGCCGTTGGTTTTGGTGTGGGCAATTGCTGCCGCCATCCGGGTGGCGCTGGGTTCGGCGACCGTTGCTGGGCTGATGGCGGCTGGCATCGTCTTACCCATGATTGAGGCTACCCATACGAGTCCGGAGCTGATGGTGTTAGCTACGGGAGCAGGGTCGCTGATGTTTTCCCATGTTAACGACACGGGTTTCTGGATGTTTAAAGAGTATTTCGGTCTGAACATCCGCGATACCATTTTATCTTGGTCACTGATGGAGACAATTGTTTCCATTGTAGGGCTTGTAGGGGTTTTGGTACTGAATAATTATGTTGCATAGCTGATTGCTAGGATCGTCCATGGATGAGGAATCGGATTACTCCTCTTGTTGAACTACTTTATGCAAACCCAGTTCAGTAAAAAATGTGATACAGCGGTAAAATACTTAGGGGTTCCTGTAGTTTTGGCCCGCAAAAGGCGTATTTTTATGCGTTAAGAAGAAATGGGGATACCCGGTTCTCCACTCAGATACTAAAATGAAGAAGAAATACCTATATATTGCGATAGCGATCGTTGCTGTGGCCTTTGTAAGTTATCGCCTGACACGAAGTGACAGGGCAAAAATCGCACCGCCTGTTCAAACCAGTGGAGGAGGTCCAATGGAAGTTAACGCAATTGTTGTAAAACCCCGGGAATTTTCCAATATGATCACCCTTTCGGGTTCGATAGAACCCAATGAGCAGGTACAGATACGTTGCGAGGTATCGGGCATTGTACGTGAGCTTTCATTCCATGAAGGAGGAATGGTACAAAAGGGTCAGGTGCTTTTACGCATAGACGATTCAGAGTTACAGGCACAGCTTATTCAGGCGCAAAGTACCGAGAAACTGGCGGAAGATAACGAAAACAGAGCCCGTTTGCTGTTGGAAAAGGAGGCGATCAGCCAACAGGAGTATGATGTAGCACATGCCGATTACGAGTCGGCTAAAGCGCAGACTGCACTCATCCGGGCGCAGATCGCCAAGACGACAGTACGTGCTCCTTTCAGCGGCCGCATAGGGCTCCGGTCTATTTCAGAAGGCGAATACCTTACGCCCGCTACCGTGGTAGCTAACCTGTTGAGTATTAATCCGGTTAAAATTCTCTTTTCGGTGCCGGAGAAATACAGTAGCCAAATCCGCGTAGGACAAGGGATTTATTTTGGTGTGAGTGGGTCGAATGCCCGGTATCGTGCAGACATTTACGCCATTGAACCGGGCGTAGATGCGACAACACGTACCATCCGTATCCGTGCGGTGGCAGAAAATCCGGGAGAACAGCTTTTTCCCGGCTCTTTTGCACGCATCGAGCTTCCGCTGGATCATGTGTTGGATGCGGTATTGGTGCCGACGGAGGCAGTAATTCCTGTACAAAATGGAAAGCAGGTGTATTTACTTAAGGATGGAAAAGCCAAGGCGGCACCTGTGGAAGCAGAAAACCGTACCCGTACGGATGTGTTGATTACAAGCGGTGTAGATATTGGCGATACCGTCTTGGTCTCCGGTATCATGTCGCTGAAAGATGATATGCCCGTACGTGCACAGGTTGTTGAACACGATTAAAATCCAAGGCCATGAGTCTCTCCACCATTAGTATTAAAAGGCCGGTTCTCACCATCGTGATGAATCTCGTGCTTATCTTATTCGGTGTCATCGGATATACATTTCTTGGTGTACGCGAGTTTCCATCCATTGATCCGCCGATTGTATCCGTACGTACAAACTATGCAGGGGCAAACCCGGATATCATCGAATCTCAGATCACGGAGCCGTTAGAGCGCTCCATCAATCAAATTGATGGTATCCGCAATATATCTTCATCGAGCAGCCAGGGATCTAGCCGTATCAACATCGAATTTTTACTAAGTAAGAACCTGGAGGAGGCAGCCAATGACGTGCGTGATAAGGTGTCGCAGGCAATGCGGAGCTTACCCCAGGATATCGATGCTCCACCGGTGGTTTCAAAAGCCGATGCAGATTCAGAACCGATCATTGTGATGACGGTACAAAGTGAGACACGTTCGCCACTTGAATTGGGCGATATTGCAGATAATATCATTGCGCAGCGGCTACAGACACTTCCCGGTGTAAGTTCGGTGCAGATTTGGGGTGAAAAGCGATATGCCATGCGGTTGTGGATCGATCCGATGCGTTTATCGGCATATGGCCTCACACCGCTTGATGTCCGTGACGCACTGAACCGTCAAAATGTGGAGTTGCCTTCGGGGAAAATAGTTGGAGAAAATACCGAATTGTCGATTAAAACCATTGGCAATTTGACTACCGAGGAGGAATTTAATAACCTGATTATCCGTTCCGAAGGCGATCGGATTATTCGATTCGGGGATATCGGTAATGCGGTGCTCGGCCCGGAGAATCTGGAAAGCGAATTCCGGGAATCGGGATCAGTGATGGCAGCCATGGCGGTTATTCCGCAGCCAGGTACAAACTATATCGACATTGCCAATTCGTTTTATGAGCGATTTGAGCAATTGAAAAATGAAGTGCCCAATGACATTAGGATGGAAGTGGCGATGGACAATACGTTGTTTATAAAACGGTCCGTGTTGGAAGTAGGCGAAACGATTGTCATTGCATTGGTGTTGGTAATACTTATCATCTTTGTCTTTTTCCGGGATTGGGGAATCGCTTTTCGTCCGTTGATTGATATACCGGTTTCTTTAATCGCGACCTTCTTTGTGATGTATCTGCTGGGTTTTTCGGTCAACGTGCTGACATTGCTGGCTATTGTGCTGGCAACGGGATTGGTGGTCGATGACGGTATTGTGGTGACCGAAAATATCTATAAAAAAGTGGAGGAAGGGATGTCGCCCATTATGGCCGCGATTAAAGGGGCTAATGAAATTTTCTTTGCGGTCATTTCTATTTCTGTTACGTTGGCGGCGGTATTCCTGCCGGTAATGTTTATGGAAGGATTCGTGGGTCGGTTATTTAGAGAGTTCGGCGTGGTGATTGCAGCTGCGGTTTTAATCTCGGCATTTGTCTCATTGACACTTACACCGATGCTCAATGCCTATTTAATGCGGAGTGGGGGAGCTAAACATTCTTGGCTGTATAATGTCACGGAACCTTATTTTGTCAAAATGACCACCGGATATGCCAACTCATTGAAGCGTTTTATGAAGGCAAAATGGGTGAGCTTTCCCGTATTGGCGATTTGTTTTGGGTTAATTGCATGGTTTTGGGTACACCTGAAGAAAGAGACCGCACCTTATGAGGATCGCAGCCTGCTTCGGGCCAGTGTGACTGCCCCCGAAGGAAGCACATTTGAATACATGGATCGTTTCATGCTGAAAATGATTCAATTGGTAAATGACTCCGTACCCGAGAAATCGGTAAATATGGTGAACACCTCGCCCGGTTTTTCAGGAACAGGTTCGCCCAACACCGGAATGATGCGTATCGGTCTGGTACCACCCGAAGAAAGAGAACGCTCGCAGGAAGAAATTGCCGAGGCCCTGACCCGGCAAGTCCGCGAGTTTACCGAAGCGCGGACATTCATCTCGCAGCAACCCACGATTTCGGTTAGCCGCCGAGGCAGCATGCCCATCCAGTACATCATACAAGCGCCGAATTTTGAGAAATTGCAGGAAAAGATACCTGAGTTTATGAACCTGGCAACGGTCGATCCGACCTTCGTGAACGTCGATGTCGATCTGAAGTTCAATCGACCCGAGCTGAATGTCAGCATTGACCGGGACAAGGCACAGGGCTTGGGTGTGTCTGTGCTTGACGTGGCGCAGACCTTACAACTTTCGTTAAGCGGGCAACGTTTTGCCTATTTCTTGATGAATGGTAAACAATACCAGGTTATCGGCCAGTTCTCCGATACGGATCGCAGCTCGCCACTGGATTTGGCGACGATATTTGTTCGCAGTTCCTCCGGAGATTTGATTCAGCTGGATAACGTTGTCAGCATGGTGGAAAAAAGTAGCCCACCTCAATTGTATCACAACAACCGTTTCATGTCTGCCACGGTTTCTGCCTCATTGGCGAAAGGAAAAACCATTGAAGATGGAATTGATGCAATGGACCGCATCGCTGAAAAAGTGCTGGATGATAGTTTCTCCGTGGATTTAGGCGGGGAGTCCCGTGATTTCCGGGAAAGCAGCTCCAATACGTTGTTTGCATTTGGCTTGGCGTTGTTACTGGTTTACCTGATTCTTGCTGCCCAGTTTGAAAGCTTTCTGGATCCGTTTATTATTATTCTGACAGTCCCCATGGCGGTTGCAGGTGCCATGCTGTCGTTGTGGATCACTGGAGAATCATGGAATATTTTTAGTCAGATCGGTACTGTCATGCTCATCGGGCTGGTTACCAAAAATGGGATTCTGATTGTGGAGTTTGCTAATCAGTTGAAAGAGCGGGGTAAGCCGGTGCGGGAAGCGATTGTGGAGGCGGCCGAAGCACGGCTACGTCCGATATTAATGACCAGTTTGGCAATTTCGTTGGGCGCATTGCCTATTGCCATGGCGTTGGGTGCTGCGGCCACAAGCCGGGTTGGCATGGGTGTCGTAATCGTCGGAGGAACCCTATTTTCGCTGATCCTTACACTGTATATCATCCCGGCAGTTTACGCCCTATGGTCCAGAGAACACAAAGTGAATCCAGACTTGGAAGAAGCCAAGCGTATCGAGGAAGAAGTGATGGCAGGTGCCCATTAATTATGAAGAGACTTATTTGTATTGTATACTACCTATTCCCTTTTTTGGGGATTGCACAACAAGAACTTACCCTGGAGGAGGCAGTCGCCATTGCATTAGAAAATAATTATGACATCCGTTTGGTGTCAAAAGACGTGGCCATTGCCGATAATAACGTGAGCATAGGAAATGCCGGCATGCTCCCATCGGTCAGCGCGGATGTATCTGCGGCGGCCGGCATTCAGAACACGACGCAGACGCTGTTAAGCGGAGAGACCCGTGCCGTGCGTGGGAATAGGACTCGCTCGTCTGCATATGGCGCGAGTTTGGATTGGACTATCTTTGATGGACTTCAAATGTTTACCCGCTATGAGCAGCTGAAAGAATTAAAAGCATTAGGCGACGCGAATCTGAAAGCTTCCATACTGGCTACGGTTTATGACGTGGTAAGTAGCTACTTTGATCTGGTACAGCAGCAGCAACTGATCAATGCAACGCAGACAGCGCTGGATTTATCGGCATTCCGGCATCAGACAGCGGAAAACAGGTATCAGATTGGAAGGGCCTCCAAGTTGGAAGTCCTAGCTGCAAGTGTGGATCTCAATACCGATACAACCAACCTCCTGAGGCAGCGAGATCAATTTAGAAGTACGCAAATACGGCTCAATGAGCTCCTTGCGCGCGACGTAAATATGGTATTCAGTGTTGCAGATACCATCGTTATCGGCAATGACCTTTACTATGATGTATTAAGTCAACAGGCAAAAGAATTAAATCCGACGCTGCAATCTGCGATTGTTAATCACCGTATTGCACAATTGGAATTGAAACGCATAAAAGGAGAGCGGTACCCCATTGTCAACCTTTCTTCGGCCTATACCCGTTCACAATCCCAAACCGCATTGGGCTTCTCCACGCAGTCAAAAAATAATGGGTTCAGTTATGGTATTTCGGCTTCTATGAATATATTCAATGGATTCCAGCAGCGACGAAACGAGCGGAATGCTGAATTTACAATGGAAGCCGCGGAGATTGAAGTCGATAAGGTCAGGCAGAACATCGAAGCACAATTACTTGCGGCTTACCAAACCTATTTGATGAATTTGGAATTAGTACGGCTGGAGGAACGAAATAAGGACATCGCCCAGCAGAATATGGAGATTACCCTTGAAAAATTTAAACTGGGAAGCATTGCTCCCCTGGAATTCCGTGAAGCCCAGCGTAATTTTGTGGATGCCGTCGCCCGCTTCAGTACCGCCCAATACCAAGCGAAATTGGCCGAAATCACCTTACATCAAATTGCAGGAACGTTGAAGATGAAGTGACATTGGTTTTTTTCTGAAATTTTATGTAAGTTTGATATCCCAAAAGAGGCTAACGCATAAACACTATATTTTATGATATTGGTAGCAGATAGTGGATCTTCACAATCGGATTGGATGTTGGCGCTTCCTGATGGCAAGCGGTTGGCGTTTACGACCAAAGGGCTAAATCCTTTTTTTGTGAATGAAAAGGACATTGCGAAGGTCATACAGAATGCAGAGGAAATCACGCCGTATGCAGACCGTGTAAGTGAAGTTTATTTTTTTGGCTCAGGCTGTACCAGCCCCGATCGGCGGGAGATGGTTTCAAATGCGTTATCGCAGTTGTTTACCCATGCCTTTATTTCGGTGGAAACCGATTTGGTGGGGGCAGCCTATGCAACCTGTGGCAACCGGAAAGGATATATTGCTACGTTGGGTACAGGATCTGATGTCAGCTTTTTTGATGGTGAAGAGGTTCTACCCACCCGCCAGGGGATCGGCTATGTGTTGGGCGACGAAGGTTCGGGTGTTTGGTTCGGAAAGCATTTGGTAACCAGTTTTTTGTATGATACAATGCCTGCAGATCTTATGGCAGCATTCCGTACGAAATATCGGATCAATAAGGAAATAGTGATCAAAAATGTCTATCAGCGCGCATTTCCTAATGCGTATTTAGCGTCCTTTGCGGTATTCCTGAGCGACCATATAGATCATCCCTATGTGAGTGAACTGCTCAAGGCGGGGTTTACGGAATTTATCGTTACGAACATTAAGCCGTTTCCCGATTACAGGGATTATGTGTGTCACTTTGTGGGATCGGTGGCATTCCATTTTATGGAACAGTTGCGTGAGGTATGTGAAGAGCATGGAGTTAAAATTGGAAAAGTGCTGCGGCGCCCGATTGAGGAGCTGTTTCATTACATTATTCAACGGGAAAAAAATTACGAAATACAACTGTAGTTATGAACCGTCCATGTTTAAAATTTCATTTTTATCACACAACGAAATGTAAATTTTAAATAGGATAAGCTCCATCTGACCGATGAAATAAAATTATATACAGATGAAATCATTGTTTTTAGTGTTAGCGGCCGTGCTGATGGTCAACCCGGCAGAAAATGTATATCAATTCAGTATTACCTCTATTGATGGGAAAAAAGTGGATTTGTCTCAATTTAAGGGTAAGAAGTTGTTGATTGTGAATACCGCATCCAAATGCGGATATACGAAGCAATATGCGGGCTTGCAGGAGCTTTCGGAAAAATATGCGGATAAGGTAGTAGTGATTGGCTTTCCGGCTAATAATTTCGGTGGACAGGAGCCGGGGAGCAACGACGAAATCCAAGGCTTCTGTGAAAAAAACTTTGGGGTGACTTTTTTATTGGCGGAGAAAAGCAGCGTGGCCGGTGAAGATATTTCCCCTTTATTTAAATACCTTACCGAAATGGAGAACCCAGATTTTACGGGTGAAATCAAGTGGAATTTTGAGAAGTTCTTGATCGATGAACAAGGAAATCTCATTCACCGTTTCCGAAGCAAAATAGAACCGATGAGTGCTGAACTTACCGGTAAGCTATGAAAAAAGCCTCCTGATAGGCAGGAGGCTTTCAAACTAACCAATTATAAACCTAAATTATGAAAAGTACGTTGTTTCTTAACCTTTGATAACTATAACGAATAACCGTCGAAAATAGTTTGTAATTTATTTTTTATATAAAATTAAAATTTTTTAATAAAAAGTTAAGTTTTTCGCCCCCGATAGAAGCACGCCCGGCATCTCGGTTCATAGCTTTCCTTTTCTCCCAGTAAGAACCGTTTCTCTTCTTCAACGATGCGATATGAGTAATTTGCGGGTGCTCCACAACGTACACAAACAGCATGCACTTTGGTGACATGCTCAGCTATTGCCATTAAGGCGGGTACGGGCCCGAATGGGCGTCCTTTGAAGTCCATATCCAACCCGGCGACGATCACACGGATTCCGTTGTTGGCCAGTTGATTGCAAACCTCCGGTAGCTCATCGTCAAAAAACTGAGCCTCGTCGATGCCAACCACCTTGGTTCCGCTACTCAATAACAGGATAGCGGATGAACTGTCTACGGATGTGGACGGTATGCGATTGCTGTCATGTGATATAATAATCTCGTGATGATGTCGTGTATCAATTGCCGGTTTAAAGATCTCTATTTCGAGTCGGGCTAATTGAGCACGCCGCATTCTACGAATCAATTCTTCCGTTTTACCCGAAAACATCGAGCCACAGATTACTTCGATGCTGCCATACGAAGCATCTTTGCGCACGAGCCGGTCTTCCGAAAATAACATGAAACATCTCTCCTTTTTGTGTGAATATATCTGCTTTCGAGGGCTGCTAATATCAGAATTTAATGTTAATTTTGGCTAAACTTTTTATAGAAGGACAGTTTGCCCTAGGTGTAAAATAAAAACTTTTCATTGAATATGGCGACAAAACAGCAGATTTTAGAGAAAATTACCGTATTACTGCAAGATATCAACCACCAGTTTGAGCAATTAGCAGACCATGCTACTGCTTCAGATGATCTAAAAGGAGATCTTTTCGAAGCAACCGTAAATTATTTCGCTGCGCATGTAACCATCTATAACAAGCTGTTGAAAAATGACACTTCCCAACAGTTGGAATCCAAGGAGGAGACAGTATTTACACCCACTATTGATTCCGAGCGGGAAAACGAGATACATGCAGAGCAGATAGAGGAGGTGAGTCCGGCGGAATCGGAAATAGCAGCAGAGTCAGAAGTATCCGATGAATCAGCCGGCGAAGCGGATACGGAAGAGGAAGTTACGCCAATTGAGATTAATGCTGAGGAAAATGAAACCGAATCTTCGGAAGAGGTATTACCTGTGGATGCAGAAGACAATGAAAGCGCGGATGATTTAAATACAGATGGTTCAGATGAAGAGGCAGCAGGAGAGGCAGATGATGCGGAAAGTGAGGAAGACAGCGGCGATCGGAGCGAAACGGAAGCCGCGGAAGTAGCTAATGAGGTGAAGGAAGTGGTCAATGAGGTAACGATTGAAAACAAGGAGGTGCAGGTCGAGCCAGAGCGACCGACAAGACCCTTGTCTTTAAACGAACGCATTTCGGCCCAACGGAGGGGAGAGACGACGACGGGTGTTCATCCGTTGCTGTCGGCGCAGCGCGGAGAAACCGAACGGATTGCAGATATTAAATCTGCCATTAGCCTTAATGATAAATTATTGTTCATTAAAGATCTGTTCAATGGGTATAGCCTGGCTTATAGCGAAGCCATTGAATTGCTTAATCGCTACGATGATTTTGCATCAGCCGATGCATTCTTGCAGGCGAATTATGCCCAAAAAAATAATTGGGCCGATAAACCCGTTGCAGTGGATAAGCTTTATGCCGTTCTACGGAAACGGTTTGGATAACTTTTTCTACGTTAACGCTATTTGAGACTAACGGCACCATAGCGTGAACTGATGTTTACGGAGTTATTCGTGGATTTGTTCCAATAACCCGTATAACTTTTTGATGTTGTGCCTTCAGAGCTGTTGCTGATGCTGACACGGTTTTGATTGTAGTCGAATCCACCATAGCTTACCGCGACGTTGAAATTGAACGTTGCTTCAGCCGCCGGTTCAATGTTTACTTTGGCATAAGATGCAGCTACATTGACTTTTTTGATGGCCGGGCCAAGCCCTATTTTGAAAGGTGCACCGTAGCGTAAAGCGATATCTGCTTCCTGATTGATCTGACCGATTTCACCACCGCTATAGCTGATTGCAAGCGTAAGTTTTTCTCCTTCCGATAGGGTGAATCCGCCGTATTTTACAGAGACGTCACCATTCTGCAGGTAGTCGATCTCCGCTTTTGAATAGGCAACCGAAAGAGAATTGTCATTGGCATTCAGCCGACCTGCCCGCAAGCTACCATAGCTGACAGATAGCGAGACCTTACCATCACGATCGTCTAGCTCAATCGGTCCATATCGATTGGCAAGGGTTAGGTCATTTCGCTTGGGCATGTACACTTCGTAGTCTATGTTTAAGGCTCGGTCGCCGCCTCCGTTGGTCAGCGAAGACCACCAGTTGGAGTCCGAAGAGGAAATGTTCGTCTTCAATGAGATCGTGTTTCCCGAGGTCGATTCATCGATCTGTACACGGTCCAAGGCATCCTGAGCTCGTTTTTCAGAATTTTCAGCCGTACGTATTGTGATCGTTATTTTTACTTCATTGCGGTTCCAGTTGTGTATGGAAATTTTGCCGTATCGATTGTCGATCGAAAGCCGGTGACTACTGTTGACCGGATATACTTTTTCAATAACCTTTTCCTTTTGGAAAGAAAGAGACGGCGAGACAAAATCAATGGAAGCTATGGACTGTATTACTTCCTCCTGAATATGCAACGCAATTTGTTCAACATCATCGACGATCGGCTGAGCAATTGTTTGTGAGCTGTATAGGCAGGCAAGAGCTGCCATTGAAATGTATGTGTTAAATTTGTTCATTTTTGGTTTGGTTTTCATTTTTATCCAGATAATTCAAAATTTCCATTTGTTGGCTAAGCACCTCAATCTGCGCTTGAAGGTTACGTATCATTGCGGCTAAGGTCAACTCCTTATTGGGGCTGTTTGCAAATTCCTGTTTAAGCGTTTCATAGTTGGCTTCTATCTGGCTGAGCGCTTTTGAAAATTCATTGTGCAGCGAGGGGTTTTTAGTCGCGATGATGGCAATCGAATCCTTTTTCTGCAGCACCAATTGGCTGTAAGTTTGCTGCTCAGCTGCCAGTTCCGGATTAATGTGGCGATAATCTTCATAGGCATTTTTCTTTCCGTAAAAATACACCAGAATACCAGCCGTTCCGATCAGGAAAGTGATTGCTGCCACTTTGAATACACGGATTAACATCTTTCGGACCGTTATTTGGTCGGCTGATTTTTCCCGCTCTTCCAGTTCTTTTTCAATCCGTTGCCAAAGCTCTTTGGGTGGATGTGCACTGTCAAATGCCGTCCTGTTTTCTGTTACAAATTTTTTCAAGTTCCTTTTCATCTCTCCCCCTATTAGTTCATTCAGTTCCTCAAATTAGCTAGCAGTTTCCGTTTTCCCCGGAGAAATTGGCTCCGTGAGGTAGCTTCACTGATGCGGAGGATATGGGCAATTTCCTCGTGGTCATATCCCTCCAGCAAGTGTAAGGTAAGTACCAGTCGATAACCGTCAGGCAATTGGCTGATTGCAGTTTTGATGGTTTCTACCCGCCACTCCAAATTGTCTTCTTCGGCTGTCTCATCGGCGATTTGTTCACTCTCCTCCAAGGATTGGAATGCCAGTTTCCGTTTCCGAAGTGCCGATATCGATTTGTTGACAACAATTTGTTTCATCCACAGCCCAAATGTGCTCTCTTGGCGGAAACTGTCCAAACGGGTGAACGCATCCACAAATGCTTCCTGCAATACATCGGCGGCTTCCGCCTCGTCCTGAACAATACGGAGCGCCGTATTATACATCGCCTTTGCATACAGGTTGTATAGTTTGAATTGGGATTGGCGGTCGCCCCGTTTACAGGCTACTACCAACTCATAATGCTTATCATTGAATGAAGTTTCCAATTATGTACTTCGTCTAACGTTCAACATTGCCGTATTCTTTTTTCCTGTTTTGATCTTAACTTGTTTATATAATAGACGCAGCCGATTGAACGCATGTTGCATATTATTGGAGAAAAGTTACTGAAAGTTCTCTAAGTTTGCAGCGATGCATACCATTAAATTGAAAAAGGACAAGACGAAAGCTGCCCATCAACAGCATCCCTGGATATTTTCCGGTGCGGTGGCAGAAAGCGGAGGGAAACCCCAGGATGGGGATGTAGTGCGGGTAGTTGACCATTTAGATGAATTTATCGCTTATGGTCTGTATAACGGGCAGTCGCGTGTAGCTGTCCGGCTGATCGAGTGGGACGTTGACCGGTTCCCTGACGAGGACTGGTGGCGTGTACGTGTACGACGGGCGGTAGAAGCTAGAAATCCCTTGTTGCGGTCTTCAGATACCGACACTGTACGCCTTATATTTGCGGAGTCAGATTTTCTGCCCGGACTGATTGTTGATAAATATGCCGATTTCCTTTCCATCCAGATTCACGCCTCTGGAGTTGAGCGGGTCAAGCAGCTGGTAACAGACGAGTTGAATCAATTACTGAATCCACAGGGTATTTACGAACGTAGCGACGCCAATGCGCGCCAGCACGAGGGGTTGGTGCCTGCAAACGGCGTGTTATCGGGTAACCTTCCCCCAGAGTGGCTGGAAATCAAGGAAAATGGTATTCGCTATCAGGTAAATATCGCGGAAGGACAGAAATCCGGTTTCTATTGTGACCAACGGGATAATCGTTTATATACAGCACATTACGCCTGCGGTAAGCGGGTGTTGGATTGTTTCTGCTATTCGGGAGGATTTTCTTTGAATGCATTTGCTCACGGGGCCGCATCGGTTGTAAGTGTTGACAGCTCGGCATTGGCAATGGAAACGCTGAAGCGGAATGTGGCAGTTAATGGCTTTGATGAAAGCAAGCATATAGCCATACAGGCGGATGTAAACAGGCAGCTTCGGATATTTTCCGATAGCGGTCAACGGTTCGATTTGATTGTATTAGATCCACCCAAATATGCACCCTCGCGATCTAGACTTGAAAAGGCAGCGCGTGCGTATAAAGACTTGAACCGACGGGGACTGCTTTTATTGGAGCAGGGCGGTTTGCTGGCCACATTCTCTTGTTCGGCCGCCATGGATATGGCAACGTTTAAACAAATATTGGCGTGGGCTGCCTTGGATGCAGGTAAAGAAATTCAATTTATACGGCAATTTACACAATCGGATGATCATCCTGTACGCGCCTCATTTCCGGAAGGGGAATACCTAAAAGGATTGCTTTGCCGTGTGGTATGATGGCTAGTTAACCTGTTGAGAAAAAGCGATGCCATCCCGTATTACCTTGCAAGCCATCTGAATCTCGTCATCGCTGATGGTAAGGGGCGGAGCTATACGCAGTGCCGTGTCGCAATGGAGAAACCAATCGATAATCACACCGTTTTCCGCACAATATTGGCTGATTTGTTCCACCTGAGCAAAGTTATCCATTTGCAGGCAGAGCATTAACCCAAGACCACGTACTTCGCGAATCAGTGGGTGTTGCAGGTGTTGCCGGAATAATTGTGCCTTTCGTTCCACTCCTTCCGTCAATTGGTCGTCCAAAATTACATTGAGTGATGCCAGTGCTGCTGCGCAGCTTACCGGGTGTCCGCCAAAGGTCGTAATGTGACCCAGGATCGGGTTGTCAGTAATAACATCCATCACTGCTTTGTTTGCAACAAATGCCCCGATAGGCATTCCTCCTCCCATGCCTTTGGCGAGCAGGAGAATATCGGGAACAATACCGTAATGTGCGAAAGCAAAGAGTTGGCCGGTACGACCAAACCCAGTTTGAATTTCGTCAAAAATTAGGAGCGAACCCGTCTCGTCACACCGTTTACGGATAGCCTGCATGTAATCTATGTCGGGTACGCGGATGCCGGCCTCGCCCTGTACAGCTTCCAGAATTACCGCTGCAGTAGCTGAGGTAATCCGATTAACGTCTTCGACAACGTTGTAACGGATGAATTTGATCTCCGGTAGGAGAGGAGCATAGGCACAATGATATTCCGGGTTGCCGATTAGACTTAGCGCCCCTTGGGTACTTCCATGATAGGCTTTTTCGGCTGCAATGATCTCGCGTCTTTGGGTGTATTTTTTTGCGATTTTCATCGCACCTTCCGTAGCTTCGGTGCCTGAATTGGTGAAATAGACGGTATTGAGGTGGTTGGGGAGTAACGAGAGCAGCTTAGTGGCAAACTGTACCTGCGGAGCCTGTATAAATTCACCGTAAACGGTCACATGCAAGTATTTATCGAGCTGGCTAGCTATAGCTTGAAGCACATTGGGATGGCGGTGTCCGATGTTGCTTACGGCAAATCCCGATACGAGGTCGATATATTTTTCGCCGTTGGGTCCATACAGGTATACTCCTTCGGCACGCTCAATTTCGATGAGTCTCGGTGAGTGGGAAGTTTGGGCCGTGTTTAATAAGAAAAGCTGCCTGTTGCTAAGCATGTGCCACTGCGGTTATTCATTATCCCTATCGCGCCGCCGGTGTTGCAATTCCCGGAGTAGATAACTGCGGAATTCTTCTTCCACTTCAAAAAACCGGGAAGCCCGGGCCGGGCCGACTATTTCAGAGAAGCGTTTGCGATAGATTTTCTTTACCTCCAATTCCTTGGCATCAAAGGCAAGTACATCCCGGTTAGAGGGATTGAGGTTATTGCCTGGCAACTTTTGACTTTGAAGATTCGGGGTATAAGGTGTCTTGTCACTGCGTCGCTCACGTTTCAACGTAGATATTTCCCTGAAATACTGGTTATATACCGGGAAGAATTTCTGGGCTTCCGATGGAGTGAGATTGAGTTCCTTCGTGATGAAAGCAATTTTCTCCGCTTCGATTCGCTCAAATCGTTGTGCCCTGGTTTCCTGTGCCACTGCAATAACAGAAAACAGCAACATAACGGCGGTAAAACTTAATTGTTTTATTGCGGTCATTTCTACAGCGTATGATTAAGGTAAGCCTCAAGATCCTCTTCACTAATGCTCTCGCCGATGACACGCTCGTCGAAGTCATCGAGCTGTTCCGAAATGTACATCATGTCATTGTCCGTACCGTAAAGCTCCAAATAGTTGAGTATCTCCTGGTCGGATACCGATGCCAAATGGCTGGAAGTTGCAGGCTGGTCTTCAACTGCCAACCGAGTAACGCCGACAATGCTGGCTACCAACGCGATACAAGCAGCGGCATAAGCCATCCACCTTGGTCGGCTGATTTTTCGGATGGGTATTTCCTGTTGTTGGTAAGTCTGGCGGGATAGGTTATCTTGCAGGGTTTCGAAATAAGATGCCGGAACCGAAAAACCTGAATCCGAGGCATTTTCATTCAGCTTCTGTTGGAGTAATAACTGTTCTTCCAATTTGTCAAAATAACCGTCAGGGATGGAAAAACCTGATTCCGTAATCGTTTCCTTCAGCTGTTGTTCTTTGATTTTTGCTAGAATACGATCGCCCAATTGATCGAAATAACCGGTAGGTACGCTCCCTATACTCTTTATGTGTTGTACTTCTTCGATCAATCTGCATTGTTGCAGCGTGCATTCCTGAAGGTCCGTAAAATAACCGTCTGGGACAGTATACGGATTCACACGTAACACTTCGGGCAGGGATTTGTCCGGAGTGTCGATTGGGCGGTATGTGTGTTTTTCCTTCATGGTACTTCTTAGATGTTTTTGTTACGTGAAGGTTTAATCGTTTGCTTCAAAAAATTGCGTTATTTTCTTCACGGCCAAGTGGTAAGAGGCCTTCAATGCTCCTACACTGGTACCCACGATTTCCGATATTTCTTCGTATTTTAGATCATCAAAATATTTCATATTAAACACCATGCGCTGTTTCTCGGGAAGTGTAAGCAAGGCTTGTTGCAATTTTAATTGGGCTTGCGTACCGTTAAAATAATTGGTGTCGGTCAATGAGTCGGCTAAATAAGCCGAACTCTCATCGTCTAGCGATACGTTTTGACGTTGCTTTTTCTTGTTCAGAAACGTAATGCATTCATTGGTGGCTATTCGGTAGAGCCACGTATATAATTGTGCGTCCTCCCGGAAGTTTCCAAGGTTTTTCCACACTTTAACAAAAATGTCCTGTACCAGATCATCCGCATCATCGTGGTCGATGACCAGGCGCCGCACATGCCAATAGATTTTCTGTTGATATTTCTTTAGCAATTGTGCAAACGCCTCGTCACGCGTACGCTTGTCGGCAAATTTATCCAGTATCTGTGCATCTTCCATCATTTGCTGCACTTTCCCTGCGTGGGTATTTATTTGCGTTTAATCACCCGTTGGACAGCAGCAACGATATTAGCCGCATTCAGGCCGTATTTTTCCATCAGCTGAGCGGGAGTACCGCTTTCGCCGAAGCTGTCGTTTACGGCAACATATTCTTGGGGAGTTGGATTGTTTTTTGCCAGTACCTGGGCTACACTATCGCCAAGTCCACCTAAACGGTTATGCTCCTCGGCGGTGACCACACATCCGGTTTTGGCTACCGACTTCAAAATTGCTTCTTCATCAAGGGGTTTGATCGTATGGATATTGATGATTTCTGCGTCGATTCCCATTTCAGCCAATTGTTCTCCTGCTTGGATGGCTTCCCATACCAGGTGACCTGTGGCAAAAATACTTACGTCTTTGCCTTCGTTGACCATCCATGCTTTGCCGATTTCAAACTTTTGATCGGGTGCTGTAAAAATGGGAACTACCGGACGGCCGAAGCGCAGATACACGGGCCCGTGATGATCTGCAATGGCGATGGTGGCTGCCTTGGTCTGATTGTAATCGCACGGGTTGATCACCGTCATGCCGGGCAACATCTTCATCAGTCCGATGTCTTCTAGGATTTGGTGGGTTGCCCCGTCTTCCCCAAGTGTTAGGCCCGCATGCGAGGCACAGATCTTTACATTTTTATCGGAGTATGCGATGGATTGGCGTATTTGGTCATACACCCTTCCGGTGGAGAAATTAGCGAAAGTCCCTGTATACGGGATTTTTCCGCCAATGGTCAACCCGGCAGCGATCCCCATCATATTAGCTTCCGCGATGCCTACTTGAAAGAAGCGTTCAGGAAATTCTTTGATAAAATCATTCATTTTCAGCGAACCGATCAGGTCGGCACAAAGCGCCACGACATTTTCGTTTTTCCGGCCTACTTCCAATAAACCGGCTCCGAATCCAGAGCGGGTATCCTTTTTATCTGTATATGTGTATTTTTTCATCTGTGTATAATTTACTTTTTAACGGCGATGAAGCTATTAGATTTTTCATCAGCGTATGTTTTAAACGGCATTCAAGAGGGCAAAGCCGTTTATTCATTCCCTTATGTGATTGAATAAATCATGATGGTGTCAGACTCTGTATTGCCTAAACGTTGTCTGATGTCTGAGATCTGTTGTCTAACGTCTAATCAATAATCTCCGAGTGTTTCCTCCAACTGGGCGAGTGCTGCGGCGAGCTGTTCGTCATTGGGTGCTACGCCATGCCATTTGTGTGACCCCATCATAAAGTCCACCCCGTTCCCCATTTCCGTTTTCATCAGAATCAATACAGGTTTACCCTTTCCCGTACGGGATTTGGCTTCCGCCAATCCTGCCAACACTTCACTCATCACATTGCCATTCATTTCAAGAACATCCCAGCCAAAAGCTTCCCATTTTGCCCGGAGATTGCCAAGCGACAGTACCTGCTCGGTAGAGCCGTCGATCTGCTGTCCATTGTAATCAATGGTAGCAATGAGGTTATCAACTTTATTAAAAGGAGCATACATGGCGGCCTCCCAGATCTGCCCTTCCTGCTGTTCGCCGTCGCCCATCAACACATATACCAAATGGTTGTCGTTATTGAGTTTTTTTGCACGTGCCGCACCGATAGCCACAGACAGCCCTTGGCCGAGGGAGCCGGATGCCACGCGTATGCCGGGCAAGCCTTCGTGCGTGGTTGGATGCCCCTGAAGGCGTGAATTGATCTGACGGAAGGTTGCCAGCTCGCTTACTTCGAAGTAACCTGCACGCGCCAGTGTACTGTAAAATACGGGTGAAATATGTCCGTTGGACAGAAAGAAGATATCTTCTCCGATACCGTTTATATCAAATCCTTCCTTTCGCTCCATGGCACTGAAATATAGGGCAACGAAATATTCAGTACAGCCCAATGATCCGCCGGGGTGCCCGGATTGGCAGGCGTGGACCATCCGTACGATGTCCCGTCTGACCTGCGATGCGATTTTTTCTAATTTCGTGATGTCTTCGTTCATTATATGGTTATTATTCGATTTGACGCAAAGTTAAGATTTTACGGTAACTTCTCTGCGCTACAGCAGGGGTTTTAATACCTTCCACACGTTTTCAGCTAGGATTTGATGTCCTTCTGCAGTTGGATGGATACCGTCAGATTGATTTAGTTTGGATTCGCCGGCTACGTCTTCCAGTAAGAAGGGAACATAAGCCATGTTATTTTTTTTTGCCAATGTGGGAAAAATGGCTGTGAACGCCTTACCATAGTCGCCACCCATACTGGGCGGCACCATCATACCCGTTAATACCAATTTACAATCGGGATACTTGGCGGTGACTTTGTCAACAATATGCTGCAAATTTTTTTGGGTTTCTTCCGTAGGTATGCCGCGTAAGCCGTCATTGGCACCCAATTCCAATACAAATATGTCTATTTTTTCGTTTAACAGCCAATCAATACGTTCATTGCCGGCAGCGGAGGTCTCACCACTTAGGCCGGCGTTGATTACGCGGTAGGGAAGTTCGAGCGAATCTATCCAATGCTGGATAATGCCCGGAAAAGCCAGCATCTGGCTTTCCAACCCCATCCCCGCGGTTAGGCTATTCCCAAAAAATAAAATATTTTTAGTTTCCGATGGAGTGATCAGGGTATCCGGTTGCACTTCGGCCGATTGTCCCTCAACACCCGTACGGGAGGAATTACCACAACCTAATGCGATGAAAAGCCCGAAAACAGCAAATGCCCTGATCACCATTGATTACATTGCTTCTGCTACGACTTCCTGCACTTCCGGTACCATCCGTTTTAATAATCCTTCGATACCTGCTTTAAGTGTAATGGTGGAAGAAGGGCATCCACTGCAAGAACCACGCAACTCAACCACAACAGTACCTTCATCGAAAGACTTATAATGAATGGCACCTCCATCTTGCTCTACAGCAGGGCGTACATAATCGTGCAGAATCTGCTGTATTTTGATTTCAGTTTCTGTGCCTTCAAAGGTGACATCCTCGTCTTTTGAGATTTCCTGTACTTTAAGCTCCGACTCAACAGCACCTTTTACAAAGTCTTTCAGGATGCCTTCAATGTCTTCCCATTCAGCATCGTCAGTTTTGGTGATTGTCACAAAATTACTGGCGAAAAATACACCGTTGACAAAGTTGAACTTGAATAGCTCCCGTGCAAATGGAGAGTCCTGAGCTTTTTCCCGATCGGGATAATCCAAGCTTCCATTGATCAATAACTTATTGACCAAAAATTTCATGGTTGCCGGATTGGGTGTATATTCGGTATAAACGTTGATCGTTGCCATTTTTTCCTCGTTTTTTACAAAGATATTAATATTCCTCGAACATTGCAGTCAACGTATCGTCAAAGGTTAGACGCCCGTGTAGTTCCAGGGGGTTATCGCTTTTAGTTCTGTTTTTACGTCATCGCTCACATTCAGGGTTTCAACAAATGCCTCGATTGTGGCTTCGGTAATCGCATCATTCGTTCGTGTCAGCTCTTTGAGTGCTTCATAGGGTTTGGGATATCCCTCCCTTCTAAGAATGGTTTGGATGGCTTCGGCTACGACCGCCCAATTCTGTTCTAAGTCGGCTTTCAACGCCGCCTCGTTGAGAATCAATTTTTTTAGCCCCCTCACCGTAGATTTGATGGCAATCAGGGTGTGGGCCAAAGGTACACCGATGTTGCGTAGCACCGTGGAATCCGTTAGATCACGTTGTAAACGGGATATCGGTAGTTTTGCCGCCAAATGTTCAAACAGGGCATTGGCTATTCCCAAATTGCCTTCTGCATTTTCGAAATCGATGGGATTGACTTTGTGCGGCATAGCTGAAGAACCAATCTGCCCCTTTGTGATTTTCTGCTTAAAATAGTCCATGGAGATATAGGTCCAGATATCTCTACAGAGATCGATCAAAATATTGTTAATACGTTTTAACGTATCACATTGTGCAGCGAAGTAATCGTAATGTTCGATCTGGGTAGTCGTCTGAGAACGCTGTAATCCCAACGTTTCATTCACAAAGGCGTTGCCGAAAGCAATCCAATCTTGGTCGGGATAGGCTACTTTATGCGCATTGAAATTGCCGGTAGCACCGCCGAATTTGGCGGCGTTGGGTATGGACTTGAACAACGTCAGTTGGTTGTTCAATCGCTCGATAAATACCCGGATTTCTTTTCCAAGCCGGGTAGGAGACGCAGGCTGTCCATGTGTACGGGCCAGCATCGGGATCACCGCCCACTCAAGTGCCAATTCTTCCAATGTGGAAATCAGGCTTTCCAGTTGCGGGATATATACCTGGGTGGCTGCTTCCTTCCACGAATAGGGAATAGCCGTATTGTTGATATCTTGTGACGTGAGCCCGAAGTGAATGAATTCCAGTGAATCAGTCAGTCCCAGCACTTCAAATTTATCCTTTAGGAAATACTCAACCGCTTTTACGTCGTGATTAGTTTCCTTTTCTTTTTCCTTGATCCACTGGGCGTCTTCCAACGAAAAATGCCGATAGATATCGCGCAATTTATCATCAAGGCTACCGTCAAAATGAATTAGCTGTGGAATGCCTGAATGACAAAGACTGATAAAATACTCAACCTCTACAAATACACGATATTTGATCAGGGCATATTCTGAAAAAAAACCGGCTAACTCGTGTGTCGCCTGATGGTAACGACCATCCACCGGAGAGACAGCCATGAGCGGTGATAACGTCATACTGAAATAGTTTTCCGCAAAGGTAGCTATTTGAACGGCGAAATGCGAAATACGAACGCAGAAATGACACATCCGCTAGTGGGATGGAACTAATTTCGTCACTCATCCGGTCATGGAAGCGACGGGCTACCCAATGAGTCGGTCCTCATGGTCGTATCGGTTGTATCGCCCCATGTTGCCGTATCTTGGCCAATTGAATCCGAAAGTGGAGGTGTGTCATTGGTGTCCTGTCGTTGTCCGGGGCCGCCGCAGGAAGCCATTCCGATTAATAATCCGCAAACCAGTACTAATCTAAGCGTTTTCATACGATTGTTTTTATATGAGTAAAATGAATAATAAAAAACCATTAAATAGTGAGGCGTCCACCGGTAACCGGAAGCGTTGCACCTGAGATGTAGTTAGCCTCATCCGAAGCAAGAAACACATAGGCAGGTGCTACTTCCACGGGTTGGCCCGGTCGTTCAAAGGGTGTATTTTCGCCAAAATGTTCGTGATCGGGAATTGTTGAAGGAATGAGTGGTGTCCATATCGGTCCCGGCGCTACGGCATTCACGCGGATACCTTTGCCCTGTTCCAGCAATATCTGGCTGAGATTGGCCGTGAAATTTTGGATAGCCGCTTTGGTGGCCGCATAAGGCAACAGCGTAGGATTGGGTTCATAAGCATTCACCGAGGTGGTATTGATGATGCTTGAACCGGGCGGCATATGCGGTTGTGCAGCCTTACAAAGGTAAAACATGCTGTGTATGTTGACGGCAAATGTTTTTTCCCACTCCCATGCCGGGATATCCTGTAAGGTCTCACGGGACATTTGGTACGCGGCATTGTTTACCAAAATATCGATTTTACTGAACTCTTTTAGGACGGTCTCAATGATCTTCTGACAATGTTGTTCCGAACTGATATCACCTTTTACCGATAGCGCTTTTCTGCCCGCTTCCTCGACGTATTTCAGCGTATCCTGTGCATCGCGGTCTTCCGTATCGTCTAAGTAGCTGATCACAATATCAGCTCCTTCCCGGGCAAATGCGATGGCCACCGCCTTTCCGATGCCCGAGTCGCCGCCGGTTATAAGGGCCACTTTACCTGTTAGCCTGTCTTTGCCGCGATACGATTGCTCACCATGATCCGCTTTTGGATCCATCGCTCCCTCGGTTCCGGGAACCTCTTGTGGTCTCCGCGGGAAGGGTGGCTTGGGATATTTGGCCGTTGGGTCCGTCTTTTTATCTGTCGTCATGGATTTTTTCTATTATGTTGCCGTTTTGTTTCTCAGGCTAACAATCGAGTCTTTGGATGGTTTCATTTTTATGAGATCAACCCTCGGCTTAACCTTAAAATATGTGTAAAAACCGATCAGAAAGTATCAAAATGCTCGTCGGTCTCCATGTATTTTTGCTGTATAGGGTCTCCTTTGATAACACAAAGTCCTTGTTATGTTGAAAAAATCAGAAAATGATCGACTCCCGCTCGCCCGCAAGAAAATCGTCATTATAGGCGGAACGGCTGGCATCGGCCTTTCGGCAGCAAAAGCATTTGTTAGGCGAGGGGCAAAAGTGGTTTCCGTTGGGCGGGATCCCGTTAACAATGAGCATGCGGAAAATGAATTGGCAGGTTCGGGACTGATTTTTCCGGGAGATGCTATGCAAGCCGGAACCGCTGCTGAAGCAATCGAATTGTGTATACGGGCTTGGGGTGGCTTTGATGGGCTTTATCACGTAGCGGGTGGCAGTGGCCGGAAGATGGGGGATGGGCCGCTGCATGAAATCACGCCGGAAGGGTGGCAGCATACATTAAATTTGAACCTGACGTCGGTAATGTTCTCTAACCAAGCAGCGGTACGGGCGTTTTTGCATGAGAAAAGAGGGGGCACTATTTTAAACATGGGATCGGTATTGGCTGATGCACCTGCATCCCATTATTTCGCTACTCATGCCTATGCGGCTGCCAAGGCCGCTATCATTGGTTTTTCGAAATCCATCGCAGCTTATTACAGCGCCCACAATATCCGGGTTAATGTGATTGCCCCAGGTCTTGTGGCCACGCCTATGGCGCAAAGAGCGGCTGGAGACGCTGAAATTATGCATTTTATTCAGACCAAACAGCCCCTTGGTGGCGGCCGAATTGCCGATCCCTCCGATCTCGATGGTGCTGCATGTTATTTTATGTCGGATCTCTCCAGGTTTACGACCGGACAAGTATTGTCTGTCGATGGTGGATGGGCACTAAGTGATGGTCAGCTTCAGTCAAGGAATGATTAATTATGGGGACGGCTACAGCAATAGGGATTGATTTGGGAGGAACCAATATAAAGGGGGCTTTGGTAGACATGTCTGGAAAGATTATCCATCGGATGACGCAGGCTACCAACTGTTCTGGAGGAGAAAAAGACAACGGTCAACGTTGGAAAAAGGTCATCTTTCAAATGGTGGCTGAATTGAAAAAAAGAAGTGCCGTGGCGGCAGTTGGCATTGCGGCGCCGGGTTTGCCTAACGCTGCCAATTCCGCAATACGGCTCATGCCGGAAAGGTTGGAGGGGCTGGCGCATTTTGTTTGGGCTGATTATTTAAGGGAGAAGTCCGTTTGGGTGTTAAACGATGCACACGCGGCACTGATTGCCGAGGCTAGATTTGGTGTAGCAAAAGGATCAAAGAATGTAGTTATGCTGACACTGGGAACGGGGGTAGGTGGGGGTATCCTGATCGACGGAAAGCTGTATCAGGGTAAGGATCAGATGGCCGGCCACTTGGGACACATGACGCTGGATGTTGACCGTGAAGATGCCGGTATCACAGGCATGCCCGGAACCCTGGAGGATGCGATTGGAAGCGCAACCATATTTAAAAGGTCTTTTGGACGATTTGCATCAACCAATGATTTGGTAGAAGCTTATAAGGGTGGAGATCATTTTGCTACCTATGTGTGGCTGAATGCAGTCCGTAAATTGGCGTTGGGTTTATGCTCGCTGAACAACTTGCTATCGCCTGACCTTTTTATACTGGGAGGAGGAATTACCCATACCAGCGATGCGTTGTATAAACCGTTAGCCGACTTTATGGACGTGTATGCGTGGAAAAACGCAGGCCGGAAAACACCCGTATTGCAAGCGCATTATTCGGATATGGCGGGCGCAGTAGGTGCGGCTGGTTTTGCATTTTTAAAAATGGGCATAATCGGTGGCAATGACGTTGACGTTACGCTGCCGGTTTGATTTGAACATTTTACGAGATGGATGTCATACAGGATTACATAGAAAAATGCCGGGAGATTGTAACGGCCATCGAAGATCAAAAAAGTGAAATTCGAGTGGCCGCCACCTGGTTTGCTGAAACCATTTTAGCCAGACGTATGGTTCATGTGTTCGGTTCGGGTCACAGCCGTATCATGGCTGAGGAAATGTGGCCCCGATACGGTTCATTTCCCGGGTTTAATCCCATTGTGGAACTTTCGCTGACGTTCCACAATTTGGTGGTCGGCGCCAATGGTCAACGGCAAGCCATGTTTTTGGAAAACGTATCGGGACTAGCGGCCCGGATACTCCGCAATTTCGATCTGAGTGCGCAGGATACGGCACTCATCATATCATCCAGCGGCTGCAATGTAGTACCGATTGAAATGGCCGCCTGTTTCAGGGAACAGGGCATACGGGTTGTCGCGTTGGTAACGAGGAAACATGCCGAGCAAAGTATAAGTAAACGGCCGGATGGCAAAAAGCTGACAGACTTTGCCGATTTAGTGCTGGACTCGGGGGCACCGCTGGGCGATGCCATGGTGAAAATTCCGGGACTGGAAACCCCGGTTTCTCCGGGTTCGACGGTAGGGGGAGCAGTGATGATCAATGCACTGAAAGCGGAAGTGGCACGTTTACTTACCGAGGCGGGGCATCCGCCTACGGTTTTAAGCGGTGCCAGCACCGTCGGTGCCGAACGCTCGGCGCAACTCTTTGAAAAGGCCTACGATGAACATGCCCATCGTTTAGCACGCCTGTATCAATCGGTGGGTGAATCTAACCGTAATGGAAACGTATGATATTGGACTATGACAACGCTAATCAATCATCAACAGGTTCCTTTATTGACCCGCACGGATATTTTGGTTATCGGGGCAGGCTCAGCAGGATGCTTGGCGGCTCTTGCAGCGGCGCATGCAGGAAAGCACAAAGTCATGCTCATCGAGCGGTACGGTTTTGCGGGCGGTACATCAACCCAGATGCTGGATACGTTCTACGGTTTTTTTACGCCCGGCGATGAACCCAAAAAGGTGGTGTCCGGATTGCCGGACACGATTGTAGATGCGTTATCTTCAACAGACGATATGTTTCTACGACCTAATACCTATGGAGCTGGCACCGGTGTGAATTACAACCCCGAGCGACTCAAATATGTGTGGGACAAGAAAATCGTGGAAGCGGGCATTCAACTGCTGCTTCATACCACCCTCGTTGACGTTGCAAGGGAAGGAACCGAACGCTACCTCTGTATACTCTGGAATAAGGGTGGTTTTTGTAAGGTCGCGGCAAAACGGGTGATTGATGCATCCGGCGATGCCGATTTCTGCCACCTTGCTGGCTTCGGGTATGAAGTAGCCGGTGAGATCGAGCCTGCGCAAAGCATGACAACCACCTTCCGCATGAGCAACGTCGACCTGGATACGTTTAGAAAAGCGGGTGGCAAGCAACTGTTGAACGAACGGATGAAAGCGGCGTATGAATCGGGGAAATATGCATTACCGCGGAAGGAAGGATCGGTGCATGAAATGTGCCAGCAAGGATGTGTGTCGACGGTTGCAGTAAAAGTATCTGATTTGCATGCATTGGATGCTGCGGAATTGACACGTGCCGAAATAACCGGAAGAAAACAAGCGTTTAACTACGAGGATTTTTTCAGGAACGAAATTCCGGGTTATGGGGCCGCCCAGATCATTGGGCTGTCTCATCAGATCGGTGTCCGCGAAACGCGACGGGTGTATGGAGAGGCCCGTCTCACCAAAGCGGATTGCATGGCCGGAGCTATTCCTGATGACTGTGTTTTTCTGTGCGGTGCTCCCATTGAAGACCACCGAAAAGGGGATCAGGGAGAAGATGAAACGTATTGGCAGTACATTCCGAACGACGGTGTGTACGGTGTGCCTTACGGTACGATCGTACCGCAGGGAAGTGAACGGGCCTGGGTGGTCGGGCGATGTTTCTCGGCTACACACGATGCACATGCTTCCTGCCGGTCCATGGCGCAAACGATGTCTATGGGACAAGCGGCGGGGTTGGCAGCGGCAATTACCCTCGAGCGGGATATCGCTGCCAATGAAATGGACATAACGGCGCTGCATAGTGGGTTGACCGAACTAGGAGCTACCCTCGAACTGCCCAAACGGATCGCGGATACCAGCCGGAACGGTTGGGCAAACAATAAATAAGGATTGACAGATGGACGTACAAACTTTTGTCCGGACGGTACTGGGAGATATCGCCCCCCAAGACATGGGACTTACGTATTCCCATGAGCACATCGTGATCGAGGAAAGTTTTCCCACGCTACAGAATCCGCTGTTTCTGCTCAACGATACCGACCGGATCTCCGAGGAATTATCGGCTTTTTATGCGGCCGGGGGCCGGGCCATGGTAGATACCATGCCCGCCAATTGCGGCAGAAACATCCACAAGATGGCAACGGTATCCCGCAATACGGGCGTGCACCTCATCGCCGCTACCGGTATCCATTTGGAAATGTATTACCCGCCCAACCACTGGCGGTATGCGTACACCGAAAATCAGCTTACACAGCTTTTTATCGAAGACGTGATGGTGGGCATCGATGCGCACGATTACAATGGGCCCTATGTGGACCGCACTCCCTATAAAGCGGGGATGGTTAAGCTGGCTACAGGCGACGAAAACATCACGGCGCACCAGGAAAAAATATTCCACGCAGTAGTCAATACACACCGGGAGACCGGTGTGCCCATCCTGACGCATACGAATGCCGGCAAACATGCGATGGATCAGGTGAAACTGTTTGAAAAATTGGGGGCCGATCTAAAGCATGTAGTGATTTCCCATGTAGACCGTTATCCGGATGTTGGCTACCATAAAGCGCTCCTGGAAACCGGGGTCCGTGTGGAATATGACAGCGCTTTCCGGTGGAAAGAAGAAACCAACTGGACCTATCGGCTGCTGGAAGCATTACTCGTGGATTTCCCTGACCAAATTACCATGGGAATGGACGCCGCCAAGCACAGTTACTGGAAATCCTATGGCGGTACGCCGGGGCTTGATTTTTTGCTGACTACGTTTAAGAAGGATTTAGCATCAATGGGATTAAGCCGGTATTATGACCGGATATTTATCCGGAATCCCGCCGCGCTTTACACATTCGCAAATCACTGAATGGAATTAATAGAGAACACCATGGAAAAACTGTCTATTTTCGTTTTTTGTACGATCTTTCTGTTGGGTATGTATTCCTGCGGCCCGCAGGGTGACAGTACATCTGCCAACTGGCAACCACTTTTCAACCATCAAAATCTGGACGGCTGGCACGCTTCTCCCGGAGGGACCTGGCAGGTAGAAGACGGATGTATTGTCGGTAAAAGTTCGGCCGATGAACCCCTTCATGGGATTTTGCTGCACGACGGTATCTACGACGATTTTAAATTAAAAGTAGTTTACAAGGCCATTGAAGGGAACAGCGGTGTATATTTCCGGGTTGAGGAGGTTGAC
>Ga0182746_1000328_pt1 | contig 73652 bp, 62 predicted proteins | sample eDN3rd30CBELigOP_FD_128881 | JGI IMG/M metagenome (GOLD analysis project Ga0182746, IMG submission 128881) | Enriched Organic Plus compost microbial communities from Emeryville, California, USA - eDNA 3rd pass 30_C BE-Lig OP (version 2) (version 2) ...
AATGGCTCAAATATACACTGGAAAATATCATGACCATAAACCATAAGAACCTGAAAGACCTCTATCCGCAGAACTATAAGATTATGGCTCATAAATCAAACATGTAGTTCATAGGGCGGATACACCTATAAAGACCCGGAAATCCTGACCCGTATCGCCCAATACGAAATGGCTTATAAAATGCAGGTAGCCGTACCGGAGGTAATGAACATCAACAACGAGCCCGAATACATCCACGAATTGTATGGCACGCAACCAGGCAAGGAGTCCTTTGCAAATAATTGCCTTTTGGCCCGCAAGCTGGTGGAACAGGGTGTACGCTTCGTACAGCTGTTTGACTGGGGATGGGATAGCCACGGAACGGGCGCAGATACCGCACTCGATCTAGGTTTCCGGAATAAATGCCGTGAAATCGACCGGCCTATGACAGCTTTGTTGCTGGACCTGAAACAAAGAGGTCTTCTGGATGAAACGTTGGTGGTATGGGGTGGAGAATTCGGCCGGACCCCGATGCAGGAAAACAGGGACAACAAGGACATGCCCTTTGCCGGCCGTGACCATCATCCCGATGCATATACGATATGGATGGCCGGGGGTGGCGTGAAACAAGGAGTCTCCTGGGGGGAGACTGACGAAATCGGCTTTTCTGCGGTTAACGGCAGTACCTCTGTTCATGACGTCCATGCCACGATGCTTCACCTGCTGGGCTTCGACCACGAGAAGTTTACCTATGAATTCCAGGGGCGTCCCTTCCGGCTCACCGATGTGGAAGGGAACGTCATCCGGGCACTTGTTTGATTTTAATAGCTGATTCTACGAACCTTTTGAAAACCTGCTACGGAAGTTAATGGAAAATAACGGTGACTTACTCCTTTTCCTTGGGAGGTGGCATCCTTTGCTGGTACACCTTCCCATTGGCATGTTAATCATGGCCTTTGTCCTGGCGTTGCTCAGCCGGAAGAAAGCCTATTCGTCTTTGGCTCCCGCGGTATCGATTACCCTTCTTTTTGGCGCCACCGCTGCCGTGGTAGCAAGTGTTACAGGGTATCTGCTGTCCCTCAGCGGTGGCTACGATGTGCGTACACTTTCGCTCCACCAGTGGGTAGGCATCAGTACAGCCTTGGTGAGCGTGTTGTGCTGGCTGCTGTACCGTAAACCGGTTGATACGAGGGATGTGTTTTATCGGATCAGAAAAGGGCGTTTCGCAGTGCTTGGCCTGATGCTTGCATTGCTTGGTATTGCCGGGCATTTTGGGGGTACGCTTACACACGGTGATGGATATTTGGTGGAAGCCCTGCCCGCTCCGATGCGGAAACTGATAGGTTGGCAGCCCGAGGTGGTAACCATCGAAAATGTGCAGGAGGCGGCCGTTTATGCAGCTATCATCCAACCCATCTTCCGGCAACGCTGTCAAAGCTGCCACGGCACAAAAAAACAGGAGGGCGAATTGGCGTTGCATACCTTCGAAGCATTAATCAGAGGTGGAGAAACCGGGCAAGCCATCGTTGCCGGGGATACGCTGGGAAGTGAGCTGTACCGGCGTTTGACACTGCCCGAGGGCGATGAAGACCGGATGCCGCCCAAAGGGCGTACACCGATCAGTGATCACCAGATCCGGTTGATTGCCTGGTGGATTGATGCCGGTGCACCTAACGATAAACTGGTGAAGGAAATGGCTCAGCCTGAAGAAATTCAACCCATATTGCTGGGGTTGGAGGGGGGTGATACAAAAACAGCCCTGGGTAAGGAGCCTGTACTAACTTATGAGGATATTCCGCCCGTTAAGCAGGAGGCCGTTGACAAGCTGTTGGCCAAGGGAATGACGGTTGTGCCTGTTGCGGAAAATAAAAATCAGGTCATCGTCAGTGCCATCAACTACCCTGCATTCAGCGATGGCGATGCCGAGCTATTGCTTGAACTGGGTGCTAATATCGCGCAGCTTAAGCTGGGTGGAACACAGATTACGGATGCTGCATTGAAACATCTCGGAAAGCTGACCGGATTGCGGCAGCTCCATCTGGAAAATACGGCGATAACCGATGAAGGTATCGCCTACCTGAAAGACTGCGGGCAGTTGTGGTACCTCAATCTGGTTCATACCGGTGTAACGGATAAAGGCATTCAGGTGCTGAATCAAATTCCAGGCTTGCGCACCTTGTATCTGTATGAGACGGCGGTGACCCCCAACGGTATTGCTGCACTCGTCCAGGCTGCTCCGGAATTGAAGATTGACACGGGCAACTATCAATTGCCGGCATTGCCTTCCGATACTGTGGTGTATTAATTTTGAGGTTACGGTCGATCTTGCTACCTTTATCCGTATAATTATTACTCATTATAGGCCTTATAAACAATGAACAGACGATCTTTTATCCGTTCCTCCATTGCGCTCTACGGTGCGTTGGTTTTTGCATTGACCTCATTTGGGCAATCCCGTCCACCGCATCCCATTCAGGTGCTGGTATCACCGGATAAGCCGGATTGGACCTACCATACAGGTGAAGAAGCTACGTTTACGATACGGATTTTGAAGCACCAGGTCCCAATGGAAGATGTGGAGGTAACGTATGCAGTAGGACCGGAGAAAATGAAGCCCGTTAATCAGGGAACGTTGAAGTTAAAAGGAGGCGTTGCAACGGTAAAAGGCAAATTAACCGATCCCGGTTTTTTGCGGTGTGAAGCGCTGATTACGGTAGATGGTGCGGATTACCGGGGCCTCGCCACGGCTGGATATGCGCCGGAAAGCATCCAGCCCACACAAATCCTGCCAGACGATTTCTGGGAATTCTGGGATAACGCCAAGGCGGAAGCTGCAAAAGTTCCGTTGGATGCCAAACTGACGTTAGTTGCAGATCGCTGCACCGAAAAAGCCGATGTCTATCAGGTGGATATTCAGAATTACCAAACGGGAAGCCGGATCTATGGCATTTTAGCCAAGCCCAAAACACCGGGTAAGTATCCCGCTGTGTTGCAGGTACCGGGTGCCGGCATCCGCCCTTATTACGGGATTGTGGATTTGGCAGAACGGGGTATAATTACGCTACAGATCGGTATCCACGGTATTCCGGTAATTTATGAAACGGGATTGTACAACAATCTTGCTGCGGGAGCGCTGAAGAACTATCAATTTTTCAACTTGGATGACCGGGACCAATATTATTACAAGCGGGTTTACCTAGGATGTGTGCGCGCGATCGATTACCTGTTCTCTTTGCCCGAATTTGATGGTTCCAACCTTGCGGTGTGGGGCGGAAGCCAGGGAGGTGCGCTATCCATCGTCACGGCAGCGTTAGATAACCGGGTAACACATTTGGTGTCCTTATATCCCGCGTTATGCGACCTGACGGGCTATCTGCACGGGCGGGCCGGGGGATGGCCGCATATGTTCAACGACGCCAACGCCCCTTTTATGGCCAAGGAAGAAAAAATCAAGGTATCGGCTTATTATGACGTGGTGAATTTTGCACGTTCTGTTAAGGTACCGGGGTTTTATACCTGGGGGTACAACGATGAAACGTGCCCACCTACCTCGTTTTATTCAGCCTATAATCAGATACAGGCATCCAAGGAATTATACCTAATGCCAGAGACGGGGCACTGGACGTTTCCCGAGCAACAGACGAAGGTACAGGAGTGGCTGCTGAAGCAGCTATTGAAATGAGAATGACATGCGAAAAAAATTCAGTTACGGAGCATGCCTTTTGGTGGCATGCATCGTATTAGTAAGTGTTTGGTGGCCGCCTATTCTTTGGGGTTTCGTGGTTGTCGGTCCACTTATCTTTTTGGGTATATTGGACATGATCCAGACCAAACAAGCGATCCGGCGTAATTTTCCGTTGTTTGGCCGGTTGAGATACCTATTTGAAAGCATACGTCCCGAAATCCAGCAGTATTTTGTGGAAAGTGATACCACGGGCAGGCCTTTTAGCCGAATTTACCGGAGTGTGGTGTATCAGCGTGCTAAAAAGGAGATGGATACAACGCCGTTCGGTACGCAGATGAATGTATACGAAGACAATTACGAGTGGATGAGCCACAGCATCAATGCACTTGATTTTTTTAAAATCAACGACCATCCCCGGGTAACGGTGGGCGGACCCTATTGCCTTCAGCCCTATTCGAGCAGTGTATTCAATATTTCCGCGATGAGCTATGGTTCGTTGAGCAAGAATGCGGTTATGGCCTTGAACGAAGGAGCCAAAATCGGCGGCTTTTATCACAATACGGGAGAAGGTGGACTTACCGACTATCACTTGGAAGGCGGGGGTGATGTGGTTTGGCAGATCGGGACGGGGTACTTCGGATGCCGGCATCCCGATGGCAACTTCAATCCGGAAGCATTTGCCCAGAAAGCGCAGCATCCCCAGGTCAAGATGGTAGAGATCAAGATATCCCAGGGAGCGAAACCCGGCCATGGGGGTATTCTACCTGCGGCCAAAGTCACCGAAGAAATTGCCCGTATCCGGTTGGTGGAAATGGGTAAGGATGTAGACTCACCGCCGTATCACCGGGCTTTTTCCACACCGTTGGGGTTGTTGGATTTTGTGAAACAACTTCGGGATCTTTCCGGTGGGAAGCCCGTCGGGTTCAAGCTTTGCATCGGGCACCGCAGTGAGTTCGTAGCTATCTGCAAGGCCATGATACAAACGGGTATTTATCCCGATTTTATTACGGTGGATGGAGGAGAAGGGGGGACCGGTGCTGCGCCCCTGGAATTTTCCAACTCGGTGGGAATGCCGTTGCGGGATGCACTGGCATTCGTATACGATTGCCTGACCGGATTTGATCTCAAACAGCACATAAAAATCATTGCGTCGGGTAAAATTGCTACGGGGTTCGACCTGGTGAAAAATTTTGCGCTGGGCGCGGATATCTGCAACAGTGCGCGTGGCATGATGATGGCACTTGGGTGCATCCAGGCACTGGAATGTAACGCAAATACCTGTCCTACGGGGGTTGCAACCCAGGATCCGGAATTGACCAAAGGATTGGTCGTTGCGGAAAAGAAAATGCGCGTTGCGAATTTTCATCATGAGACGGTGAGGAGCGCGGGAGAACTGATGGGTGCTGCCGGAATTAGGCATCCGGATCACATACACCGGGTATATATCCATCGGCGGATCTCACCGAACCGGGTGGAGACCTACCTGGATAGTTATCCCTATATTCCTGCCGGCAGTCTGTTGCAAAAGCCTTATCCCAAAGCATTCGACATGCTGATGAAAATCAGCAGTGCCGAATCCTTTGAACCTAATTTTGAGGAAGTTGATTTCGTAGAATACGCATGGGCAAAAAAGCCGATGACAGGGTAGCTCAGTATCCCACACCTGTCCGTCTTGGCTGCCGGATGACGGGCCATTGTCCCGGCTGCCCGTCTCTGCCTAACGGCATTACCCGTTTTTCGCGGTTAACCAATTCAGCCTCTTCGCTGGCTTTGTAGGCGAGCGTAGCGATGAGGATCACGTTATCGCGCAGATCGTCGAAGATCAGCTTGTCATAGGTATCTAAATTGGTATGCCAGGTAATGGTGCCATATCCCCACGAAAGCGAGCTCATTGAGAATGCCGGTATGCCGGCAGCGGTAAACGAAGCGTGGTCAGACCCGCCCGTACTGGGCGAACCGGGATAATCGGTTTTAATATCCGCTGTGATGTTGCGGGGTGCGGCGGCGAGCCACCGGCCCATGAAATCGTAGGCATGCAGGAATCCCGATCCGTCGATGTTAGCTACCCGGCCCGTACCGTTGTCCTGGTTGAATACCGCCTGTGTTTTTTCGACAATATCCGGATGATCCAACACAAATGCACGTGAACCGTTCAGTCCCTGCTCTTCGCTGCCCCAATGGCCGATCAGGATGGTTCGCTTGGGATTGGGATAAACTTTTTTCAGGATACGCGCGATTTCCATCATGGTTAAGGTGCCTGTGCCATTGTCGGTGGCACCGGAACCCCCTTCCCAGGAATCGAAATGGGCCGAGAGAATCACGTATTCATCCGGTTTTTCAGTTCCTTTGATTTCGGCGATGGTATTAAAGGTAGGTACGGTACCCAGATCTTTGGAGTCGGTTTCCACTTGAATACGGGGCTTGTGGCCATTTTCGGCTAGCCGGTATAGGATTCCATAGTCTTCCAGTGAAATGTCAAGTGAAGGTACGATGGTGGTGCGTGCCCCGAAAATCTTATTCGAACCGAATTCGCGCGACCAGTAGCACTGTAGGATTCCGGCCGCACCTGCTTCTTCCAATATACGGGGCAGCGAATTGCTGGAAATCCCCATGGCCTGTATTTTTCGGTTCCAAGCTTCGGTCAGTGAATCACGTTCTTTCTTCATCCGTTCTACGGATTCGGGGCGGCCAAACTCTTCCCAGTTGTGATCGGGCCTGCCGGTGGGCTGAGGCATGGATACCAACACATACTTCCCTTTGACCGTAGGCAGCCAGGCTTGGAAAGCCTGTGAATTTTTTACATCGGGTAAGGTGATGACCTCACCTTCTATGGCTTTCCCTCCGGTGGTGGGACTCCACGCCAGCTGAGTGCCCGCCAGGGTTTTTACACGGGGGTATGTCATGTCGATGTGGGAGATACCGCGGTCCCATCCGCGCCATTCACCAAATTCCTCGTACCGGGCCTCGATACCCCAATCTTTATATTTGGCCACAGCCCAATCGTGGGCATGTTTCATCTGTGGCGTGCCTACTAAGCGGGGCCCCACTACGTCCAACAACTCATGGGCCAGCTGTTTTAACTGAGAGTTTTGGTATGCTTCATCCACGATCTGTTGCACAACCGGATCCAACTGCTGTTCAGATGGCGGCGCCCATTGTGCCTGTACGGCAGAAGGAAGCAGTCCAACTGCTAGGAGAAAAAAGGTTGCTGTTGCTGTGTACTTCATACCACAAAGAAACAATTTATTCTGCATATAACATCGATTTTAGCTATGTTTGCCGCGTAATTTATACCGGATGAACACCGTATTATCTGAACAGGAGTTGCAACGCAGGGATGCGTTGACTAAGTTGGAAGCACTGGGGATCAATCCCTACCCGGCCGAGGCTTTCGAAATCAATGCCACAGCCAAAGATATTTTAGCGAATTACGAGCGCGACAAGCTCAATTATAAGACCATCAGCATCGCTGGCAGGATGATGAGCCGGCGGGTGATGGGCAACGCCTCTTTCATCGAGCTGCAGGATGCTACCGGACGCATCCAGGCATATGTGAAGCGCGACGACCTTTGTCCGGACGAAGACAAAACACTTTATAATACAGTCTTCAAAAAATTGCTGGATATCGGTGATTTTCTCGGTATCAAGGGATTTGTATTTACCACCAATACGGGGGAAATCTCCATTCATGTTCAGGAGCTTATTCTGCTGGCTAAGTCCTTGAAGCCTTTGCCGGTGGTGAAGTCTGCCGATGGCAAGACGTTTGATGCCGTGACCGATCCGGAATTCCGGTACCGCCAGCGTTATGTGGATCTGGTGGTCAATCCGCAGGTGCGTGAGACCTTTGTAAAGGTATCCAAGCTGAAAACCGCGATCCGCGACTTTCTGAATGAGCGCGGTGCCCTGGAAGTGGATACGCCGGTATTGCAGAGCATTCCCGGAGGTGCCGCTGCGCGCCCCTTTATTACCCATCACAATGCACTTGATATCCCCTTATACCTACGCATTGCTAACGAGCTTTACCTCAAACGGCTTATTGTAGGAGGGTACGATTGGGTATACGAATTCAGCCGCAATTTCCGCAATGAGGGTATGGACCGTACCCACAACCCGGAGTTTACCGTATTGGAGTTTTACGTTGCTTACAAAGATTACCTCTGGATGATGGAAATCACCGAGAAACTTTTTGAGCAGGTAGCAATTGCCACCAACGGAACGACTTCCCTGCAGGTGGGCGACAAAACGATCAATTTCGCGGCTCCGTATCCGCGTGTAAGTATCTACGATGCCATTAAGGAACACACCGGCTTTACGGTTGACGGACTGGACGAGGCGGGGCTGCGTGACGTATGCAAGCAATTGGGTATTCCCACTGACGAAAGCATGGGCAAGGGCAAGTTGATTGATGAAATTTTTGGTGAGCAATGTGAGCACCATTATATACAACCCACCTTCATCATCGATTATCCGGTTGAGATGAGTCCGCTTACCAAAAAACATCGTAGCAAATCCGGTTTGGTGGAGCGGTTTGAGCTGATGGTTAACGGCAAGGAGCTGGCCAATGCGTATAGTGAATTGAATGATCCCATCGATCAGCGGGCTCGCTTTGAAGAACAGCTCAAGCTGATGGAACGGGGTGATGATGAGGCGATGTTCATTGATCATGACTTCCTGCGGGCATTGGAATATGGCATGCCTCCCACCGCTGGTATCGGCATTGGTATCGATCGGCTGGCGATGTTGATGACCAATCAGCAGAGCATACAGGATGTACTTTTCTTCCCGCAGATGCGCCCGGAAAAGGTGGTGAAACAGGCGAGCACGGCGGACTATACCGCGCAGGGAGTGCCGGAAGCATGGGTACCCGTCTTGCAGAAGATGGGACTTACGACGGTAGATGCATTGAAGGCGGCCAATCCGAATAAGGTTTTCAACGATCTTGGCGGCTTGCGCAAGAAAATGAAGCTGGAAATCCCCATGCCGGCGAAGGATGAAGTGCTGAAGTGGTTTGAGTAGGTAGTTGATAGTTGATAATTGATAGTGGACAATTGATAGTGTATAATTATCCATTATCCATTATCCATTATCAATTTCTTGTAGCGTTCAGCGCCGCTGCATATAATTTCATCTGCTTTACCATCGATACCAAGCCATTGGCTCGGGTTGGTGAAAGGTGTTCCTTCAAGCCGATTTGGTCGATAAAATAAAGTTCGCTGGTCGCGATTTCCGCGGGTGTATGATTGGATAATACTTTGATCATCAATCCCACTAAACCTTTGGTGATGATAGCGTCGCTATCGGCCGTAAAAATTACCCTGCCATTTTGATAATCCGCGTGTAACCATACTTTCGACTGGCACCCCTTAATCAGGTATTCGTCTTTTTTATACCGGTCATCAATCAGCGGCAGTTCTTTGCCTAATTGGATGAGGTATTCGTATTTGGCCATCCAATCTTCAAAGAATGCAAAATCATCTATTAATTCGTCTTGTATTTCGTTTATGGTCATTTTTGAATTTGAGATTTGAGACATCAGATATGAGACGTCAGACTTGAGGTTATGTGTTGACGAATCAAGATTCTTTACGACCGCCTTACAACAGCATCGAAGCTGCTCGTCGTACTGCGGCTACCAAGGTGTCCATTTCTTCACGGGTATTATACAGGGCGATGGACGCCCGCACCGTACCGGGAATATTAAATCGATCCATGAGCGGTTGCGTACAATGGTGGCCCGTACGTACGGCAATACCCAGCTTATCCAGGATTACACCTACATCGTACGGATGGGCGCCATCGAGCAAAAAAGAGATCACGCTTGATTTTTCTTTGGCCGTACCCACAATGCGTAGGCCGGGTATTTCAAGCAACTGTTGCGTGGCATATTCCACGAGCTCGTGCTCATAGGACGCGATGTTAGTTAGTCCCAATTCGGTGAGGTAATCAATGGCATGTGCCAGGCAGATGGCTGCCTCAATATTAGGGGTACCTGCTTCAAATTTGAATGGCAACTCGTTGTATGTTGTTTTGGCAAAGGTCACTTCCTTGATCATTTCGCCTCCGCTTTGGTAGGGGGGGATGGCATTGAGCCATTTTTCTTTTCCGTAGAGCACGCCTATGCCGGTGGGGCCGTACATTTTGTGCCCGGAAAACGCGAGGAAATCTACATCCAATGCCTGTACATCGATCGGTAAATGCTGGACGGCCTGTGCGGCATCTAACAATACCGGCGCGCCTACGGCGTGTGCCAATGCGATGATTTCCTTCACAGGGTTGACCGTTCCAAGCGCATTGGATACATACGTAATGGCAACCATTTTGGTGCGTTCGTTCAGCAATGAGCGGTATGCGTCCATATCCAATTCCCCGGCATCATTAATCGGAACAACATGTAAAATAGCCCCGCGTTCTTCACAAAGGATCTGCCAGGGAACAATGTTGGAGTGGTGTTCCATGGCAGAGATAATTAGCTCATCTCCCGTATTAACAAAGGCCTTACCGTAGCAACTTGCCACCAGGTTGATGCTTTCTGTGGTTCCCCGGGTGAAAATTAGCTCGTGCTCATGGGCGGCATTGAGAAAAGGCTGCAGCTTCCGCCGTGTCACCTCAAAAGCGTCCGTAGCCAGTTGACTCAGGTGATGTACCCCCCGGTGTACGTTGCTGTTTAATTGCGTATAATAATTTACGATTGCATCAATCACCTGGCGGGGCTTTTGCGTAGTAGCCCCGTTATCAAGATATACCAACGGCTTTCCGTTGACGGTACGGGTAAGAATCGGGAAATCTTCCCGTACGCTGCTGACGTCAAACCGTTCCAATATTGCTGTCCGTTCCATAGTACACAAAGGTACGAGTAATTTTTATTATGACCACTATTTCGGTGCGGTACAGCGGACGATGGGTAAGCTCTTTTACAGCATATGGTGCTTACGAAAATACAATGTGGAGTATTTCTCCATAAATCACCGTGCCGTCGGTTAAAACCGCGTATGCCCGGTAATTTGCATCGTTGAAATAAGAGAATGGAAACGTCACCTGACTGGATAAGACCGTGCCGGCTTTTCCGGGTTTATCGGTGAACGGAATGAGAATGGCATCCTTGCCACCAACGGTGGGCGTTGTCCCCGGCTTTTCACTGATCCAGGGGATGAAGACAATACCATATTCCTTGACACTGCTTATCTTTTCGAATTTCAGGCGAAAGGTATATTCCATGCCATATACTGCAGTGGTGGTTCTGTATTCCACTTCCAATGTGGTCACTTCATTGGCTCCGGCCGGCTGCGTGTCATCGGCATCTTTCTTACAGGAAGTCAGAGACATCAATGTCGTTAAAAAAAAGGCAGACAAAAAAAACGTTTTCATAAAATCGTGTTTACTAGTGAATACTTGGTTTATATCGCCTGAAGCGGTAAAAGGTCATCAACCGCTGTTGAAAAATATTGCTTAACAGTAATTTTACATAACGAACCCGTGACATGGCTGACTAAACGGCTTATTTCGATAATGGCGGTCTGATATTTGTGCGCTTCAGCACAGATACTAAAATGACATTTTATTAATGAAATACCTATTTTATGCGGTACTGCCGTTTCTTTGCATTCAATCTGTCCGGGGCCAGCAATACCACATACAAGGGCGGGTATACGCCGCCAGCGACAGCATCCCTTTTCCGAATGTGACCGTCTCGCTATTAGCTAAACCGGATTCGTCGCCGGTAGGGGAAACCATAAGCCATGCGGATGGTACCTTTGAACTGAAAGATATCCATGCAGGCGATTACCTGCTTCGGATTCAATACCTGGGCTATGAAAATACCGATCAGCCCGTGAAAGTGACCGGTAATACGGATGTAGGTTCTCTGTACCTCCATGAGGGAGCCCGGTTATTGGATGAGATAACGATTTTAGGTCGCCCCCCTGTAGGCAAACAACGCGGGGATACCATTCAATTCAATGCAGCGGCATTCCAGACCATGAAAGATGCCACGGCACAAAGCCTGATTGAAAAGATGCCCGGGATGGGCAGTGAGGATGGCTCCTTGCAGGCACAGGGTGAAAATGTGACACAGATTTTGGTGGATGGCAAACCCTTTTTCGGTACGGATGTCAAAGCGGCCCTGCAAAATCTGCCCGCGGAAATTATACAAAGTATCGAGGTCTATGACAAACTCAGTGACAAAGCGGAACTGAGTGGATTTGACGACGGTGAACGCCAGAAGACGATCAATATCGTCACCAAACCCAACAGCCGGCGGGGGCTCTTCGGCAAATCTTCTGCCGGATATGGCAACGATAACCGTTACCTGGCGGGTGCGAGTGTCAATGCGTTTAATGAGCACCAACGGCTTACGATAACCGGATTGACGAACAACATCAATGCGGTCGACTATTCGGCAGATCCGAACAGCCAGGGTGAGGTGCGCCCGCAAAACGGCATTATCAATACAAACCGCATCGGATTAAATTATACGGATACGTGGGGGGAAAAGATGGAAATCAATGCCAGCTATCTTTTCAACCATCGAAAGAACGTCGGCGAGGCTTCACTTTTTCGGGAATATGTGCTCCCGGATGACGACGGACAATATTATACCGAGTCGAGCACGAATTCCCGCAGGAACATGGATCACCGATTTAACATGCGTTTTGAATACCAGATCGATAGCAACAACCTAATCTTATTCCGGCCGGATTTTTCAGCGGAATCCGATAAAGAAAACAGCTTCTTTTCGGGGAATACCGTTGCAGACTCGGGGCCAATGAATCAAACCCAAAACAGCAGGCAGGCAGACAATTCAGATATCGATTTCAACAGCCGGCTATACTACAGCCGCCGCTTTGCTAAACAAGGCCGAAGCCTCCGTTTGGGATTGGTCACCGGAAATCACCGGAATGACGACGATGCCTACCGGCAGGCGGAAAACCTATTCTTTGATCCGGCGGAGCGTACGGAAACCATCAACCAGCAGCTAGTGCGGATGCGCAAAGGATTTGATTGGGAGGCCAGCGCCGCCTACACGGAACCGGTTGGCAAACGTGGCATGGTGGAGTTGGAATATGAGGTTGGCAACCAGAATAATGATTCAGACCAACTGACCTACGATACCGACGAGATGGGAACGCGGTTGCGCCTCGATACCGCGCTCAGCAATACGTTCAATAGCCAGTATCTGAGGCAGGAAGCGGAAATCGGCTATCAGTATAAAACGGAAAAACTGCGTGCACAGGTGGAAGCGGAGTTCCAGCTTTCCCGGTTGGCGAACGATCAGGAGTTTCCTGCGGCCTTCGCCCTGCAACGTACATTCCGGAGTATTTTGCCATCGGTGCGATTGGGTTACAAGTTTACCGACTCAAAAAACCTGGATTTTGATTACGACGCGCGTACCAATGCGCCCGGAATCGGCGATCTGCAGGCTGTTATCGATAACTCGAATCCCCTGCATTTGCGTACCGGAAATCCGGATCTCGACCAGTCGTATAGCAATCGGTTCAGTTTGCGGTACCGGAGTTATAATCCCGAAACGGAGCGGAGCTTTTTCGCGATGGTACGGTCTTCGGTTACGTCAAACCGTGTGGTTACCCATACAACCATTGCCGAAGAACCCATTGAACTGGCGGAAGGGATCGTGCTGGAGCGCGGTTCCCAACTTACCCGTCCCGTCAATCTGAATGGCTATTGGGATCTGAGTTCGTTTTTTCACTATGGACTGCCTGTGCATTTTCTTCCGTCTAATTTTAATCTTCATGGCGGCATCCGGTACAGCCACAGCCCCGGAATGATCAATAATCAGGTCAATGCGGTTAATACAACCCGTTATAGCGGTGGGATTTCATTAAGCAGCAATATCAGTGACCGGATTGATTTCAATATCTGGACGCGCTCTGCTTATAATACCGTTGAAAATTCGTTGCGTCCGACGCTCAACAATAACTTTTTTAACCAAACAACCCACATTAATTACAATTGGATCCTTTGGCAGGATTTGGTATACCGGTTAGACCTGAACCATCAGTTCAATACCGGGCTTTCCGAAGGGTATGATAACAGCATTCTTTTGGTCAATATGGCTATAGGTAAGAAATTTCTCCGGAATGAGCGTGCCGAGGTGAGCCTGAATGTGTACGACCTGTTCGGGCAGAATAACAATATCCGGAGGGACATCACGGAAACGTATATTCAGGATTCGCAATCGAATGTGTTACAACGGTATTTTATGTTGAGTCTTACCTATAACATCCGTTATTTTGCCCGGGGAACAACCCAGGAGGATTACGAAAAGATGTATAACTAAGTTATCGGTGAAGTAGAAAAATCTGCAAAAAGTATTCCTGGTCTACGATCGTATTGCGGTTGTACGCAATTGCCTTCCCGTCGGGCGACCAGTTTGGGGCACCGATGGGCTTTTCGGCATCGGTAAAGCGCGGTGTAATACGTTCGGTAACGCCCGTTGCTATTTCAGTGATAAATACGCTGTTATCCGCAATATAGGCAATCCATGTGCCCGAAGGATCGATGTTGAATGGACTTTGTACGGAAAATTTGTTGCGGGTGATTGCCACGGGATTACCTCCATTCGGAGAGATGCCAAAAAGCTGTATGACACCGTTCGGATCTTTCGCCAGGTAGCAGATGAGGGCACCATCGGGTGTGGTACGAAGCCAGTGCCGGGGCCCTTCCACGCCATGGGCAGAATGTGTAATACGCCGCTGCGACACGCCTTTGGGCACCCCCGGCCGTGAAGTAGCGGTTCCTCCCAGCGGTTGCCCATTAGCTTCGGTTGGCAGTTCGTCCGGTAGATCAACCACGAAGATTTCGGTGAGGGTTTTGCCTTCCGCATTCCGTACATTGCCCTGAAAGGCAATTGCCCGCCGTTGCAGGGTTCCATCGGGCTTGTGGTATCCTTCTTTTCCAATCCAGCACTCATCAAACGCTTTGTCAATGGCATCGCTTCCCGGCACCGGATTTTCTGTGACATCGGTTACCACGACTGAAAAGCAGATTCCACTGTTGTTCTCCAGGGTGCTGTCGGGCGGGACTGTTACCGGTTTCGGTACCATAATACCCACCATCCGAAGATCCTGCACCGCGGTGTCCGTTTTGGCAAGCTGTTCCATTACGTAGTCGTTGTACGTAAAACTGATCCATTGCCCGTCGCCGCTCCATGAATGAGCGTGGGTGCCACCCCGGAGGGCGCCTGGGGTATAAGGGGGAATGATATCCCGTGCATCCATGAAAATAGGTTGCTGGGGCCGATCGATATCGATGGCAACCCCGGTACGCCTTGTGATTCCATAGGGTCGGCTTGCATCGGCATTGCGTATTCCGTGAATAAATAATACACGATCCTGAGTAGGCGAAAAGGTTGCGGCACCGACACCGGGGCCGTAAACTGTCTGGTGTTGCGTTTGATAAAGCGTCCGGATTTCGCCGGTTTCCACATTCACCATCCCGATACTGCCCGTACTGCCAATCTGTGAATCATCATTCCGCGCATCGTATACGATCCATTGACCATCTCTTGAAAATGCCTGTGTATTATGCAGGGTATGGCCCTGCGGTGAGTGGGTAAGCTGAACTTCCTGAAACATGATAACCGGTTTTTCGTTACGATGGCAAGCCTCAGCCACAGTCAGCAGAAAAACCATGCTTAGCAGCCAATATACGATTTGCGATGCCATCCCGGCAAAAATAAGCATCCAGATGATATAGATTACTATAGTATCTTGTTACAGGCTTGTATGATGTTGACCTATTGTTACGGATCATGTTGTTTTTCTGTTAAGGGGATGTAGCGTTTTGATGTAGATCTACGTTTTACTAACTAACGTAATAGAAAGTTTATATGGTTAATTTTTCGTAGGATTGGCTACATAAAGGGGAATGGGGCGTATATTTGCAAAGTGAATCCAAGGAGCTGATTAATAGAAGTGTAGCCGCGTAGTGAGTTTCAACATCCGACACTTAAAGGGGAAGCATGCGTTGTCGTTAGAGGACGCGGTAAAGAGGTGTGCCCAAGTGGGAGATGAACGAAGTAAGGAATTTATCTATAAAACCTGTTACGGTTACATCCGTGCGATCACCATGCGGTATGTCAGAAATGAGTTTGACGCGGAGGAGCTCACAAATGAAAGTTTCATCCGGGCATTTAACAAAATCGGGACGTTTAATAGCGAGGGACTGGGTGATCGTTTTGAGAAATCGTTCCGGGCGTGGTTGGGAAGGATAGCGGTGAATATTTCCATTGATTTTTTACGCGCGCAGAAACAGTTGTTGGCTTTGGATGACGTAAGTGAATCGGAAATCGAACATCGCCCCGTACCGGTGTCGGGAAATCTGCACGTGGAAGATATCATGAAGCTGTTGTTGCAGTTGCCCGAGATCCAACGGACCATCTTTAATTTATACGAGGTAGAAGGGTATTCCCATGAGGAGGTATCGGTATTGCTGGCCATACCCGAAAGCACTTCCCGGACGTACCTGACGCGGGCGAAGAAAAAGTTAAGGGAACTCTATTTAGCCTCGACAAATATTACGGCAGGATTTTAATATGTATGGTTGAATGAACGAAAGTGAAGAAAATAAGGAGCTGATTCAGCGGATTGCAGAGACGTTGCGCAATTATGCCGAACCTTATAAAGAGGGGGCTTGGGAGCGTTTTACTGCGGCACAGGGAACATTCCCGAAACGGGTGCTTTGGTGGCCGTATGCGGGTGCTGCTGCTGTATTGCTTATGGCGGCGGTGCTGTTTTTATCCCATCCGGGATCCGAAGTTCCAACGGTGGTGAGTCTTGAGTCGGTAACGGGAGAAACCCCGTCTTCTGGCTCTGCATCTGCGGAAGAGCCAGACACTGCGGAGCCCGAAGAGCCAGCGCATATGGCAGCCGCTGCGCAGGCTGAGGAGACTAAGGCCCATGCGGCGGTTTCCGCCCCTGCTCCGGAGGTGAGCGAAGCGGATGAACGGAAACCTGTAGCGCAATTGGCCGTGGTGCAGGAGGAGGAAGTGCAGGAAGAAGATCCGGGGATCAATGAGAGGGCTGTGAGCAGTGCCGAAACGAAGGGTGAGGCGACGGATACCCCTCCGCAGCGGATTGCGTTGGCAGATCAACCGGAGACGCATGAGGTACCTGTTACAGCCGTCGGGAAGGAAACCCACGACGATGCCACGCGAAAGTGGAATCTTGGGTTAGCAGTAGCGCCGTCAATGACCAGTAAAAAACTAAATTTGGGAGGAGGGATTGCCGTTGCCTATCAACTATCCGATAAATTTTCTGTGGGGTCGGGTGTGACAATCGGGCGGTTAGGCATGGGGGAAAACCCAAATTATGATCCTTCGTGGGGGAATCCGCCGCAATATGACTCGGCACCGGATGGCATTACGGGGCTTGCCCAAAACCGCGAACAATATAAGCGAGATGTTACGCTGACAAGCAACGTGGTTGCGTTGGATATACCGTTGGACTTCCGTTATGAAGTTTTCAAAGGTCTTTATACTTCGGTGGGTATCTCCTATGTGGCCGTGCTTAGCGAAGAGCGAACCGAACATTTTATCGGCGGCCTCAATGAGACCACCTTTGGATCGGACAAAATGGTGGGGAAGGATTTGGTGGCTTCTACAACCGTAGGTTATAGGACGGAAAAAATGAATACCCAGCCACTTAAAGGTAACGGGTATGCGGGCTTCATGAATTTTTCAGTCGGCCGGAAAATGAAGCTTTCCAAACATATTTTCTTCTCAATAGAGCCCTATTTCAAACTCCCCATCGGGCAGCTTTCCAGGGAGCAAATGGACTTCACAAACGGTGGGGTACGTATTGTTACCGGATTTTAGGTGCGACGTCTTTTTTCGCGTTGAAATCGCACCGTTTTTTCACGCAGCGCATGTTGAGGACATTGCACCTCAGTTACTCATTTTGATTATTTAGCGGAATCACTTACATTTGAGAGCCTGATCATCTGCCTAATGATGTGCTTTTTGGGATTTGTCGTGCGTGTCAGAGGTGTTCATTTTGACATGGTAAAGGCGTGAACATTGAAAACAGAGATAAATGAAACGTAATGTGATGCGTTTTTGCTTGGTTCTCCTGCTGAAGGCTTTTTTAGGAAGTATGGTGTATGCATTCCAGCCAACCGCATCCGTTTCGGCAAAAGATACAGCAATTATCAACGAATGGTACAGCAATGCATCCCATTTGCTGTACAGCAACCTGAGGAAATCGGACGATCTGATTAATAAGGCATGGAAAACGTCTATCGATATAGATTATGAGCAGGGGATTGCAGATGGCTATTATTATACGGGGTGCATATACGAGCGGAAAGGAACGCTAAACATTGCAAAACGATATTTTGAAAGAGCGGTTGCGCTCTATGTTGAAAAGGGGTTTTTCAATAATCTCCCGGATGCTTATCGTCGTTTAGGGATTATTTATATGGACGAAAACAGGCATTATACTGCCTTCGAACATTTCCTGAACGGCTTGCAGGTTGCGGAGGAGGAGGGGAACTTCCTGGGGCAGGTTGAATTGTCCATCGAGCTTGCCAATTACCACAATACCGTTTCAAAAGATTACAAAGAGGCGGTTGCCACACTGGATGGTGCGGAGCGGTTGGCAAAGGAGAAAGATTACCGGGCAACATTGGGGCCGCTCTATCTCCAATACGGCATCGCCTATGCGAAGCAGCGTGACTACCAAACCGCCTTGCGATATAGCAACCTTGCGAAGGGGCAATTTAAGGCCTTTTCGGGACCTGCTGAAAGCTGGCAGCTGAAAGTGCTGCTTGTGGAAGGTGGAATTTACAGCAAAACACACGACGATGTCCGATTGGCTGCCATACTGAAACAAGTAGGGGCCGTCGTGGATTCTGTGGGTGACCCACAGCTGCAAATCTCTTACCAGTTGCTACAGGCGACCGAACGATATTTTCTGGGAGATTATGAAAATGTGCTGAAGCTATGTGACGAAGTTAAGAGACAGCTAACGGATCAAGTACAATTGGCAGAAGATTGGCATAACATGCGGTTATTGCAGCTAAAGGCCCTTTATGCACTGGGTGATATCAACCGTGCGGACATGCTCCTTGATGACTATGAATATGCCAAAGATAGCCTCTATGCAGCGCAATATGTTGGACAGGGGCGGGAAATGAGCGAGAATTACAAATTGGAAAAATTTGAACGTCAAATCAAGGAACAGGAATTGAGGCTGTCCAACACCAGTTATCAGCGATATGGACTCATCGTGGGGATCGTGGTATTACTGACGATCTTGACTATCCTGTACATGCATTTCAGGGAAAAGGATAGACTGGCTCATCGTGTCGCACTTAAAAATGCAGAGATCTCTGTTCAGAATGAGATTTTAAAACAGGCAAATAAGCAAAACGAATTGCTGCTTCGAGAAATACACCATCGGGTTAAAAATAACTTACAGATTATCAGTAGTCTACTTAGTTTGCAGTCTAGAAAAACTTCTAATAAAGAAGTGGTTTCAATGATGCAGGAAAGTAGCAGCCGTATCAATTCCATCGCACTGATTCATACAAAACTTTACCAACAACAGAGTCTTAGCCGTTTGAACATACAGGAGTATATAGAGCAACTGAGCGTACACCTGTTAAGTGTTTATAATATCGGCAAAAAAGATGTCCGTTTTTTTGTGCAGGCGCAGGATGTTTCGTTGGACATCGATACGGCGATTCCATTGGGATTAATATTAACCGAACTGATGACCAATTCGCTGAAATATGCCTTTGTAAACCGGAACGATGGTGAAATTCATATCGAGGTAAAGCATGAAGGAGCGAAAGATTACGAGTTGATTTTTAAAGACAACGGCGTGGGGATACCGGAGGGTAAATTAACCCAAACTCAGGAAACCCTGGGATTCAGGTTGATTCATTCGTTGACGAGGCAGTTGGCAGGTATCATTCAATACACGTTTGGCGAATTTTCGATGTACAATATCCGCTTCAAGGGACAGGTATGACCTTTGGAAAAACCATGTTCATTATTTCTTTACAAAGGGTTAATCTGAGGCCCTTATTTTTGAGGATTTTATAGCCCATTCATAACTAACGTCATTGATATGAAACGTAGAGATTTTTTCAGAAACACGGCACTGGTAGCGGCTGGCTCCGCAGTGATTTCACCTTTTAGGTCCATTGCGACCCCTCGGTATCCGACTCCCGCACCTTTTGGGGCAGGTAAGACCGCGAAGAATATTATTTTTATGGTCAGCGATGGCATGAGTATCGGCACATTGAGCATGGCCAATATGCTCAGTGAGCTCCGGGACGGAAAGCTGTGTGCCTGGATGTCTTTGTATCAAGAAGGAAAGGTGGTACGGGGGTTGATGGATACAGCTTCGGCGAATAGTTTAGTGACCGATTCAGCTGCTGCAAGTTCTTCGTGGGGTGGCGGGGTACGGGTGAACAACGGATCGTTGAATGTCACGCCAGGGGGCGACAGACCTGTTCCTATTCTTCAGAAGTTTAAAGCGGCGGGTAAGTCTGTCGGCTGTGTAACAACCGTACCCATTACGCATGCAACACCCGCGGGGTTTTGCGTAAACAGTGACAGTCGCGGCGATCAGGCTGAAATCGCACTGATGTACCATGACCTGCGCTTTGATGTCATGATGGGAGGAGGAACGGAATTTTTTAGTGCCGATAAGCGTAACGACAAACAGGATGTTTTTGGCAAGTTTACTTCGGCCGGCTTTAGCGTGGTGAAAACGAGAGACGAGATGCTTGCCGTTGACGTTTCCAAAAAGCCGCTTCTTGGCGTATTTCATCGGGACGGATTGCCTTATGCACTGGACCGGGAGCACGACGAAGCGTTGAAAACAGGCACACCCTCATTGGTGGAAATGGTCGGCACCGCGATCCGGTGTTTGAAACAGAACCCCCGTGGGTTTGTGCTGCAGATTGAAGCCGGTAAAGTGGATTGGGGTGCACATGCCAACGATACTGGTGCGCTGATTTACGATCAATTGGCATTTGACCAAGCCTTGAAAGAAGTCATTTCCTTCGCTGAAGCCGACGGTGAAACACTGGTCATTGTGACCACCGATCATGGGAATGCGAATCCGGGGCTGTTTGGGGCAACCGCCAGTTTTGAAAAGATTATTGGTTTTAAACACACCAACGAATGGGTCTTGCAGGGAATTGACCGGGACTTTAATGCGAACCAGGTACGTGAGCGCATTGAATATGCACAGGGCTACGCAATCAACGCAGATGAAGCCGTGCGGCTGCTGGCCCATTACGTAACCGACAGGGGAGAGGATGGATTGTATAACCCTTATAAGCTGCCATTTGCAGATTTTGCGGATATCCAGCGGAAATATACGGCAATCGGTTGGGCAGGTACAGGACATTCTGGCGACCACGTGGAAGTCGCTGCCTACGGTGCGGGTGCAGAACTCCTTAAACCGTTTGTACGCAATACGGACCTCCATTACCTGATGTTGGAAGCCGCTGGGGTAAGACACGGTTAAATCTCGTCGATGCGAACCCAGTCCATGCCGGCAGCAATCGCTCCCTGTACCCCCGGATTGCCATCTTCAAATACCAGGCAATCCCGGGGAGCAACTCCCAGCTGACTGGCAGCACTTAGAAAGGGATCTGGATAGGGCTTGCCCCGTTCGGTATCATCGGCACATACCAATGTTTCAATGGTATCAATCAGTCCGATGGTGGTAAGCGTACGCGTCACCGTCTTCCGGCTGCCGCCGGATACCACGCCAATGCGGACCTGCCCTATATGGTTTTTCAAATGCTGGACGACAAAATCCACGGACTGGGTTCTCGATACGTAATGTTCGAGGAAAATAGCTGATTTTGCAGTGGCAAATTCGTGTGTAGGAACGTGGGTTCCATATCGTTTATTGATTTCTTCAGCAATCAGTACCGTTGGCCAACCTGCCAGCTCATCGATGATAGCCGTATCTAGATCGATGCCGTATTGGGCTGCCGCGTGCCGGTATGCCGCCTTGTGCATCGGCATATTATCCGCCAGGGTACCGTCGCAATCATATAGGTATGCCCCGTAATTCTTTTGGTGGCTGATCTGAGTCAGTATTTCCAGTTTGTTGTGTGCCAAGGTGTCTGTTGTCATTTGCTTAATTTTCTTCGTTTTTTTTCTTTGGTAATGAGTGAAAGCTCGCGCCCGGTCTGTCCGGCTACTGAGGTGTTTTCTTGCGCCCTGCGGAATAGGTACGGCATCACAGCCTTTACCGGTCCATAGGGCATGTATTTTGCGACCTGATATCCCGCTTCGGCCAGGTTGAAGCTAAGGTTATCACTCATGCCCAATAGCTGTGCAAAATGGATATTCGGATGATTGCGGGACAACTGTCGGTTGTCTATTTCTTCGGCCAGCAGCCGGCAACTGGACTCATTGTGCGTTCCGGCCATCATGCCGATCCGATTGATACGGTCCAGGCAAAAACGGACCGCAAGGTTATAATCCCGGTCAGTTGCTTCTTTGTTGGGCTGGATGGGCGAGATATAGCCCCGCTCTTCGGCCCTTTCCCGTTCAATTTCCATGTATGCTCCCCGCACCAACTTGGCTCCCAGAAAGAAACCATCGGTCTCGGCCAGGTAATAATCAGCCTGGAGGGATGCCAGTTTATCCGTGCGGTAAAGCTGGTAGGTGTTGTACACCACAGGAGCGGCGCGGTTATACGCACGCATCATATCCCGGGCTATATCGTCAATTGCGTCCTGTATCCAGGAATGTTCCGCGTCGATCAATACACGGATGTTGCCGTTGTGGCAGGCCTTGCATATGCGATCGATACGGTGTTTAATGCGAATGTATTCCTGCTCTTCGTTCTCGCTGAGCGGAATTTTGGCATTAACCTTTTCAAATAGCGCAAAGCGGCCCAGACCCGTGGGCTTGAATACGGAAAAAGATATGTGGGGGTTACGTTGAGCGTATTCGATGGTGCGAAGTATTTCGTTACAGGTTTCATCAAAAACAGGTTCGGCATCTTCGCCTTCCACCGAATAGTCAAGAATGGTTTCTACGTGTTGATCTGCCAACCGGTTGATGGCGGTAATACAACCCTCAATGGTTTCGCCGCCACAGAAATGGTTAAAAATCGTATTGCGGATCAGGCCGGTGATAGGCAAACCGATGTGTAAGGCAAAATTGGTGATGGGCGGGCCTACCTTCGTCAGCAAGTTGCTGCCGATGATTTTGAACAACCAGTAGGCTTTGTCCAGGTCGCGGTTGCTTTTTCCCCTGAACGCGATTTCTGTATTTTCAAACGAGAGTGAACCTCGTTGCTCCGTTTGTTGGGACATGGATGTGTGCAATTACGGGGGCGAAATTACGGATACTTGGTAATCTTTACAAGTTTGTTTAAAATACTGCTGAGCCTGCCGATATTTTTATTTGTATCCGAAAGAAATAATTTATGTATCTTTGTGCACTCAAAGCATAACATGAGTGACGCTATCAAACACGAGTGCGGTATCGCACTGATTCGCCTGTTAAAACCCCTTTCATATTATCAGGAAAAATACGGTACGGTCTTATACGGCATTAATAAGCTGTATCTGTTGATGGAAAAACAACACAACCGTGGGCAGGATGGAGCCGGAATTGCCACCATCAAGCTTGACGTAAAGCCCGGTAACCGTTACATCAGCCGGTACCGTTCCATGGCTCCCAATGCGGTTGCCGATATCTTCGAGTATGTCCAGAAGAAATTTGCTACGGTGCAGCGCGCTTATCCGGATCGGTTTACCGATAGCCAATGGCTGAAAGATAACGTGAGCTTTACGGGGGAGGTACTTATGGGACATCTGCGTTATGGTACCCACGGAAAAAACAGCATAGAAAGCTGCCACCCTTTCCTGCGCCAGAATAACTGGATGACACGAAACCTGGTTATTGCGGGTAATTTCAATATGACCAATGTGGATGAGCTGCTTGAACAGTTGTATGAATTAGGGCAGCATCCCAAGGAAAAAGCAGATACCGTAACTGTATTAGAGAAAATCGGTCATTTTCTCGATGCGGAGAACCAGGAACTATTTGATCGGTTTAAACAAAAGGGATACAGCAATGTCGAGATCAGTACTTTGATTGCCGAGCACCTTGATGTGGCGCGGATCCTGCGAAAATCGGCTAAGACATGGGATGGCGGATACACCATCAGCGGAATATTCGGTCATGGCGATGCCTTTGTGATGCGCGACCCGGCGGGTATCCGGCCTGCCTACTATTACGTAAACGATGAGATGCTTGTTGTGGCTTCCGAACGGCCAGCCATTCAAACGGCTTTCAATGTCAAGTTTGAGGAGATCAACGAGATTAAACCCGGCTACGCGTTGATCGCGAAAAAAGACGGTGCAATTACGGAAGAGATGTTTAGGGAACCGGTGGAGAAGAAATCGTGTTCATTTGAGCGGATTTACTTCTCACGGGGAAGCGACGCGGCTATTTATCAGGAACGCAAACATTTGGGGCGTTTATTGTGCCCGCAGATACTGGAAGCGATCAACCACGATATCAATAACACAGTTTTCTCCTACATTCCGAATACAGCAGAAGTCGCATTCTATGGGTTGGAAGAAGGGATTAATGATTACGTCCGTAAGCTACAGAAGGATACGCTTCTTAATCGGGCCGATAAAATATCGGATGAGGAGCTGAATAAGATGCTCAGCATCAACCCGAGATTTGAGAAGCTCAATATCAAGGATGCCAAGCTGCGGACTTTCATTACACAGGATGCGGACCGGCAGGACATGGTACAACACGTATACGATACGACTTATGGGATCGTGAGAGACCATCAGGATACCATCGTAGCCGTAGATGATTCCATTGTACGGGGTACTACGCTTAAGCAAAGTATTCTCACCATTCTTGACCGTCTTAACCCAAAGAAAATCATCATTGTATCTTCGGCACCCCAGATCCGCTATCCAGATTGCTATGGTATTGATATGTCACGGCTGGGAGAGTTTGTCGCATTTGAAGCGGCGGTCTCTCTCCTTTACAAAAGAGGAATGGGTGAAATCGTCGAAAGCGTTTACAATCGGTGTGTAGCTTCACTGGACCTACCTAAAGATACTGTCCAAAACTACGTGAAAGCCATTTATGAGCCATTTACGGATGAGGAGATTTCCAGGGAAATTGCCGGTATCATCCGGGGTACGCATATCCGGGCGGAAGTCGAAGTAATTTACCAAAAGCTGGAGAACCTCCATATAGCCTGTCCGGACCATAAGGGTGATTGGTATTTCTCCGGGGACTATCCCACACCGGGAGGTAACCGGGTCGTCAACCGTGCGTACATGAACTGGGTAGAGGGAAAGAACGTCAGAGCATATTTCAGTGCATAATGGTGGCCGGGTGAACGATGTGGTGGGGGGCGGATTTCAGCTGGCGGCTGAGAGCTACATACCGAATAATTCCCTGATTTTCCGTTCGTCTATGGCCATTTGATCCGTCATTTCTTGCATGGACTCAAACCATTGATCATGCCGGATAAAATGGAGAAAATCGATGCAGAGAGTCTTTCCATAGATGTCTGAATGGAAATCGAAAAGGTGTACTTCGATACTTCTGCTGACACCGTCTACGGTTGGCCGGGTACCGATGTAGCCCATGCCTTTTACCACCTGTTCGGGAGGATTTGGGCGGTATACGCCGGTATCGATGCTTGCAAGGTCGACAATGGCAGCCTCTACTGCATAAATGCCATAAGCCGGTATGAGCTTGTGGCTTTCCAGCACCTGTAGATTGGCAGTGGGATAGCCGATTTGGCGTCCCAACTGATTGCCACGCACAACTTTTCCGGTCAGCTGAAAGGGGTGCCCCAAGTAGCTGTTTGCCGTCGTAATGTCGCCTTTAATCAATGCTTCCCGGATTTTGGTTGACGAAACGGCAACATCGTTGATGTCCTGCTCGGGAATCTGTTCCACCGAATATCCGTAGATTTCTGCATGATCGAGGAGATCTTTGAGCGACCCGCTCCGGTCTTTTCCAAAGCGATGATCGTAGCCGATAACAATTTTTTTTGTGCCGATTTTACCTACAAGCACATCGCGGATATACGCTTCCGGCGATTGATTGGAAAAATCGCGGGTAAAAGGTGTAATAATGAGGTGGTCAATACCTGCATCGGCAAGCAATTGTACTTTTTCTTCGATATCACTGATGAGCCGCAAGCTGTCGTCTTCGGGATGAAGGATCATCCGTGGGTGAGGAAAGAAGGTAAGCAATACAGTTTCACCACCGATTTCCTTTGCACATTCCTTGAGCGTACTCAGTATCTTCTGATGACCTACATGCACGCCGTCAAACGTACCGATGGTTACCACCGCGTTGTCCAGTGGAATGAAATCCTCAAGGTTTCTATATATCTTCATGTGATGATGCAAAGGTAAAATCCTTGATACAGTTCACCAAATCTGTCACTTGCCAGGCGTCTTCTACACGGAAATCACCGCTTTTCGTCCGTCGTAGTTGGCTCAGATAGGCACCATTGTTCATCGCTTTGCCGAAATCATGTGCCAACGATCGGATATACGTGCCTTTGCTGCATACTACCCGAAAGTCTACATCCGGCAAGGAAATGCCTGTTATTTCAAATTCCCGGATGTGTACGCGTCGGGGTTTGACGTCGACCGATTCACCGCGCCGTGCTTTTTCATATACCCGTTCACCGTCTATTTTGACCGCTGAATGGACTGGAGGAACTTGCTCGATTTCACCCAGGAAGGAGATGGCGGTTTCCCGGATTTGCTTTTCATGAATGGCCGACCAATCGAACCGTTGATCGATCTCCTGTTCAAGGTCATAAGACGGTGTGGTAGCCCCTAGGGTAATGGTACCTGTGTATTCTTTTTCCTCAGCCTGAAATTCATCGATACGTTTCGTGAATTTTCCGGTACAGACAACCAGTAACCCTGTAGCCAGTGGATCTAGCGTGCCTGCATGCCCGACTTTTACTTTTAGCGGTTTGATTGCATTACGGACTTTCCGTACTACATCGAAACTGGTCCAGCGGATCGGTTTATCGACCAGGATTACTTCGCCTTCGGCAAAGTTAAATTTGCGGCGTATTCCCGATGTATCCATTACAGAATCTGCAAACTGTGGCCACTCATTAGCATGATCAAGATGACCCCACCCACGATGATGCGGTACCACCCAAACGCTTTGAAACCATATTTAGATACGACGCCTATGAACGATTTGATGGCAATGATGGCTACGATAAATCCAATTACATTCCCAATGATGAGCTGGTTTATTTCCATTGTGCTCAATCCATTACCATCGTCAAAATATCCTTTTAGTTTAAGTAATGTGGCGCCAAACATCATGGGTACGGCCAGAAAGAAGGAAAATTCAGCAGCAGCTTTCCGGGTCAGGTTTTGCGTCATGCCCCCCACAATGGTGCTGGCTGACCGCGATGTGCCCGGTATCAAGGCCAGGCACTGAAAGAAGCCTATTTTCAATGCCTGCCAATATGAAATATCGTCTGAGTCATCAATGCTCGGGCGGTTGAACCACCTGTCGACAAACAGCAGTACGACACCTCCCAACACCAATGTGATGCCAACTACGAGTGGGCTTTCAAGCAATCCATCGATTTCATCGCTGAATAAAACGCCGAAAATGGATGCAGGAATGGCCGCCAACACCAGTTTGTAGTAAAAGGAGAGGGAACGGAGAAACCGGCGGTAATACAGCACCAACACAGATAAGATGGTTCCCAACTGGATGGCAATGGTAAACAGTTTGACAAATGGCGTAGGGGATACCCCCATCAGGGCGGTGGCAATAATCATGTGGCCAGTCGATGAAACCGGCAAAAATTCCGTGAGGCCTTCTACGATGGCCAGCACAATCACTTCGAATAACGTCATTAACTTTTACCGGAATTTTTAGGTTTTATCAAAATGGATACGACACCCAATGCAAAGCCGATGACCACTACAAGGGGAGCCAGGGTGATTTTGGTAAAACTATAGATGTCTTCCGTACCCATCATCAAAATAAATCCGAGGGCGACCACCCCGATGCTCAGTAAAAAGAACTGGTAATTCCGCTTACCAAACACCAAGGATGTATTTTGTTCCTGCTGTTTCTTTTTATATAGTGACATAAGCTATAATTATCGATACAATTCGTTTGATTTCAGCCGTAGGTATTTGCCGACTGCAAAATACGTGCTCAATCCAGAAATCAGAATACCTAACAGGGCTACAATCACAAAGATGGCGATAAATTCAAACCAATTACGAAGGAAGACCAATTCGGGAATTTCCCGTTGCCCGAGGTGCAACGTGAGCAGTAGCAGCAGGATGGCAATCAAGGCACCCAACAGGCCATGTAAGATGCCATACCCCAAAAACGGTCGCCTGATAAAACCCTTTGTCGCGCCCACCATCTGCATACTTTTGATCAGGAAGCGCTGCGAATAAATGGCCAGGCGGATGGTGTTGTTAATGAGTGCCACGGCAATGACCAGTAGCAGGGCGGTAAACGCTAGGATAACAATCCCAATGGTGCGTATGTTCTTGTTTACCATATCAATGAGCGACTCCTGGTATACTACTTCTTTAACCATTTCATTGGCAGATACCTTTTTTATAAACGTCTCAATGCTATCGGTGTTTGCATAGTCAGCTTTCAGGTAGATGTCAATGGAAGAGAGCAACGGGTTGTGTCCGAGAAAATCAACAAAATCTTCGCCAAGTTCTTCCGAAAGATTCTTGGCAGCGAGTTCTTTGCTGATGTATTCCGAGCGCAGCACATAGGGATCAGACTCCAGTTGTTTCTGGTAGGCGAGTACATTCCCTTCGGTCACCCCCTCCTTCATGATAATGTTGAGCACGATATTTTCCTTGACATAGTCAGACAGGTTTTTGGCGTGCACAAGCAGCAACCCTAATAATCCCGTCATCAGCAGCACCAGCGCGATGCTGATGACGGTGGATATATAAACAGATTTTGTCTTTTTCGCGGACGTACTTACTTCGTATACTTCCATTTGCCGGATATTAACGTTGCGAAAGTAGTGAATTGCGCTGACAAATTAAAAAATATGCCCCGGTTTATTGCCAGCCGCCGCCCAGCGCTTTGTACAGTGATAATTTGGTAACAGCTTTTTCCCGATGTGTTTTTATGAGGTTTATTTCTGCATCGAGTACATTTCGCTGCGCTGTAATGACATCCAGATAGGTTGCCCGCCCGGCTCTAAATAGTTCATTGGCTGCATACACAGCCTTACGGAGGGCTTCTACTTCCTGAATATTGTGTATACTCCGCTGGTTGAGATAATCCTGAGCTTTCAAATTTGTTTGCACTTCTTTCCAGGCATTTAAGACTGTCTTTTCATAGTCTTGAAAAGCCATTCCATACGCTGCTTTTGCAGCTTCATAGGCCGAGCGGATGCCGCGCTGATTAACTATCGGGGCAGTTAGTCCGCCCAATAAGCCGTAAGCAACGGAAGTGGGAGCCAGGATGAGTTTGCTGATGTCAAACGCCTGGAATCCCACATAAGGGGAGAGCACCAGTGCCGGCATAAATGCGGCCTTTGAGGCCGCTTGGTCCGCCTGGGAAGCAAGCAATTCCAAGTGCGCCTGTCGCACATCGGGGCGGAGTGCTACCAATTGCGGTGTTACACCTGTTGCCAGGGGTTCCGTGAACAAGTTGGTCATCCAACCTGCGGTGTCCCTGCTGATTTGTCCATCGAAACGACCCAATAAAAAATTGAGGTGATTTTCCGTTGCGGAGATTTGCTGGAGCACTTCCTGTTCCTTTCCTTTTGATTGATGAACCACCGCATTGAACTGCTGTATGCCCAATTCATCGGCCCTGCCGGCTTCTTTTTGTACACGAATGATTTCCAACGCATCTTCCTGTAACCCGATGTTTTTCCGCAGAATGGCAAGCTCATTGTCTAATGCCAGTAACTCGTAATAAGCCAAAACTACCTCTTCTATCAGAGAAGTTTGCACGAGTTTCCGGCCTTCATAAGAGGCGAGGAATCGCTGGTAAGCAGCCTGTTTCTGCCTTTTTAGTTTTCCCCATAGATCAATTTCCCACGAGGTGCGTAGCCCAATGAAGTAGTCAGGCAATGGGTCGGGCAGTTTTTCGTCTTCATTGAGGTTTTCCGAAAAATTGGTGTCATAGTTACCAATCCCATCCGGGGTATAAAAACCATATTTCCGTAAGCCCGCTTCGGCCAATGCGTCTACCGATGGAAACATACCGGCCTTTCGGAGTCTTAAATTTGCCCGTGCGATTTCTACCTGCCGGAGTGCGTTCTCCATATCGGGATTGTTGGACAGCGCCGTATCGATCAGGCGAACCAGGTTGGGATCGTTGAAGAAATTACGCCAGCTAACATGGGCGATGCTGGCCGTATCCGTCCCGGTTGTATCTGCACTGCCCTGGTAGGCAGCAGGTAGTTCACGGTGTTGATGGTCAGGCAATGCCTTATGAGAAGAACAACCCGATGAGAATGCCAAGCAACCGACCACGAGCAGGCTTGCCGCACCCGTTTTTATTTTCTTTTTCTTGTTCGATGCAAAAAGCACATAGAGCCCGGGGATGACGATCACGCCGATGAGCGTGCCGATGATCATGCCACCGACCGCTGTGGTGCCGATGGACCGGTTGCCCAGCGCCCCCGCACCGGAAGCCATGGCTAACGGGATTAGTCCGGCTATGAATGCAAAAGACGTCATTAATATCGGGCGTAAACGAGCAACCGAGCCTTCAATAGCCGCCTGCAACTGCGTAGCTCCCTGTTTACGGCGTAAAATGGCATACTCCACAATGAGAATCGCATTTTTGCCCAATAAACCAATAAGCATTACGAGGGCCACCTGCGCATAGATGTTGTTTTCCAGCCCCAGGAGCTTGAGGAAAAGAAATGCACCGAATACACCCGCAGGCAAAGACAGGATTACGGGCAACGGCAGCAAGAAACTTTCGTATTGCGCGGCGAGGATAAGGTATACGAACAACAGGCATAAGGCAAATATGTAAATGGCCTGGTTACCCGAGAGAATTTGCTCACGCGTCATTCCTGACCATTCGATGCCATACCCTTGGGGAAGTGTTTCCGCTGCCACCCTTTCTACGGCATCGATGACCTGACCGCTGCTATAGCCGGACGCTGCGTCGCCACTGATGAGCGCTGAACTGAACATGTTGTAGCGTGTTACCTGCTCAGGACCATATACGCGGTTCATCGTTACGAACACCGAATAGGGAACCATTTCACCGCTGTCGTTTTTTACATACAGTTTGAGTACATCTTCCGGTTTTTCGCGATACCCCGGCCCCGCCTGAACCATTACCTTATACATCTGACCAAACCGGATGAAATTTGTGGCATAGAAACTGCCCATCAAAGTCTGCAAGGTGAGCATCGCATTTTCTACACTGACTCCTTTCTTGGCCGCCATATCGTAGTCTACCTCAATGAGATACTGCGGAAAGCGTGGGTCAAACGTTGAAAACGTATTTCCCACTTCCGGGGTTTCCTCCAGTGCATTCATGAAATCAGCAAGTACGTCCGCTGTGCGCTCCAGATTATCCGTGCCTGTACGATCGAGCAAACGAAGCTCAAAGCCACTGGAGTTACCAAATCCCGGTACGGTAGGCGGGGGGAAATATTCGATGCTTGCATCCATCAGGTGTGCGGTACTATCCTGTAACCATGCGATGACATCGGAGACAGACTCCTCGCGGTCCTCCCAAGCCTTCAGGTTGATCATGCCCATGCCGTAGGAAGCACCGCTCACTTCGGTTACGATGCTGTATCCCGCTAATGTCGAGACCGTTTCTACCGCTTCGTGACATCGGCCGATGGAGTCGATCTGATTGAGTACGGCTACGGTACGGTCGACAGTCGCGCCGGGCGGAGTGGTTACATTGACGTAGATCATTCCCTGATCTTCGGTGGGAATAAAGCCGGAAGGCAGAATGCTGTTAATCCCCCATGTAGCGACGAAAAATGCGGCCAGTAGGCCCAGCGTTAGTACCCGCCTGCCGGCTATCTTACCCACCAAGCCCGCGTAGCGCGAAGAAACGCGGTTATACCAGCTATTAAATCGTTTGAAGAACGAGGCAAGCCAACCTTTCGGAGCGGGTTTTCCGTGCGGTGATTTCAGCATGAGGGCACAAAGGGCGGGTGTCAGTGTCAGTGCATTGATTCCGGAGATCACGATGGATGCCGCCAAGGTGAGTGAGAATTGCCGATAAAAGATGCCAACAGGCCCCGAAAGAAATGCAACCGGGATAAATACCGCGGACATAACCAGCGTGATGGCCATGACGGCGCCACCGATTTCCTTCATCGCCGCTAAAGTAGCTTCCAAAGGGGGGAGGTGCTCCTCCTCCATCTTGACATGCACCGCCTCGACGACGACAATGGCATTGTCTACCACGATCCCGATTGCCAATACCAGCGCAAAGAGTGTCAGTAAGTTAATCGAAAATCCAAGCAACTGCATGAAAAAGAGTGCCCCGATGAGACATACCGGTACGGCCAACGCAGGGATCAATGTGGACCGGAAGTCCTGCAGAAAAATAAATACGACAAGGAAGACCAGCAGGAACGCTTCAACCAACGTACGGACCACCTCACTGATTGATGCGTCGAGAAAACGCGATACATCGTAGCTGACAGTATATTTCATGCCGGGAGGGAAGGAGGTCTCCTGCAATTCAGCCATGCGTTGTTTAACGTTTTCAATAACTTCCTGCGCATTGGATCCGGGCAGTTGCTTCATCATGATGGAGGCGGATGGCCGTCCGTCGGTGCGGGATTCCATTTCGTAATCCAGTGAACCGAATTCCACGTCTGCGATGTCCCTGATACGCAGGATGGAACCATCGGCATTGGCGCGGATGGGTACATTACGGTATTGATCCGGCTCGGAGAACTTGCCGGGATATCGCAGTACGTATTGCTGCATGTTTACCCGTTGATCGGATCCGATACCCGTTTGGCCGGGAGCCGCTTCTACGTTTTGCGCCCGCAATGCCGCGATGACTTCCTCGCTGGAGATGTCATAGGCGGCCATCCGGTCGGGCTTGAGCCATACGCGCATGGCATAGTCGCGAGCACCCATGATCTGGGCGAATCCCACCCCTTCGATACGTTTCAGCTCCTTGAGGATGTTGATGTCGGTAAAGTTATAGATAAAGCGTTCATCCGCTGTGGGATCATCGCTGAATACATTGAGGTACATCAGCATGCTGTTGACCTCTTTTTCGGTTGTTACCCCTGCTTTAATGACCTCTTCCGGCAATTCATCGAGCACGGTGGTTACGCGGTTCTGCACGTTGACCGCGGCCACATCCGGGTCCGTACCTACATTGAAAAATACCTGAATCAGTGTAGTACCATTATTAGTGGACACGGATGTCATGTAAGTCATTCCGGCCACGCCATTGATGGCACGTTCAAGCGGTATGGCCACAGCGTCCGTACATACCTCGGCGTTCGCACCCGTATAGTTTGCCGTGACTACGACAGATGGCGGCACAATGTCTGGAAACTGGGTGACGGGCAGGGTAAATAACGAGAGTAAGCCGAGTAGCGTAATTAGTAACGATATGACCAGCGACAATACGGGTCTTTTGATGAATGTTTCGAGCATATGGATTGATTCTTGAGTACGTGAGTCTGAAGATGGCGTTATTGCGTTCCGTTAGCGGCCAGTTGATAATCGGCCAAAGAGGTCATCTTTGGCGAAATGGTCATGCCATCCTTGAGATTTTGCACTCCCTCAAACACGATTGTATCACGGGCGCTCAACCCGTCCTCAACCAGGTAATAATGCCCTACACGCGGTCCGGCCCGAAAAGGAGTCATTGCAAGGGTATTGCTTCCCACCACTTTATAAACATAGGTACGGTCCTGGATTTCAAAGACAGATTTTTGATGGACAACTAAGTTTTCACCGTGTTGCATCGGTACGCTTATTTTACCCGATGCACCGTGTTTGATCAGTCCATCGGGATTTGGAAAGAGTGCACGTAGCGAAATAGTTCCGGTTGTTTTTTCAAATTCATTCTCTGCAAATTCAGCTACGCCGGTGTGAGGGTAGGAGGTTCCGTTGGCGAGTGTCAATGTCACCGGTAAATTAACGTCGACCGTGCGTGTGCCGTTATCGGTCACAATACTCAGATATTCCTGTTCTGAGATATCGAAATACGCATAGACTTGACGTAAATCCGAAATCGAAGTCAACAAGGTGCCCTCATCCAATAAGCTTCCCTCTTTCAGCGGAATGCGGTCTATCTTGCCCGCAAACGGTGCCCGGACCAGTGTGTAAGCTAGCTGTGTTTTGGCGTGCTGTAACAATGATTTGGCTTCCTTAATCTTGGATTCGGCGGCGGCCAATTTGGCGGTAGCCACTTCCAGATCTGTTTCCGACACGATATTTTTGTCTACCAGCAGCTTCGTCCGGTTCACTTCCAGGGCCAACGTCTTCGCGTCGGCAATGGCACTTTCAAGGACGGCCTCGCTCCGGGCAACTTCAGCGGCATATTCGGTGTCATTCAGCTTGAAGAGGGGTTGCCCCTGAGAGACTTCGCTGCCCTCATCCACATAGATCTGATCAAGAAATCCGGAGAGTCTACTGCGTATCTCGACGTTCTTAAATGCGATGATATTGGCTATGTAATCTTGGTATATGGTCGTATCCAAGACGCTGACTTCGGCGACGGGTGTTGCCGGAGGCGGCTGCGGATCATTCGACTGACTGCCATCGGCCGCACATCCGCTCAATAGTCCGACGAGTAAACTTGGGGTAATAAGTTTTTGAATCAATATGGTTTTACTATTCATGATATTTTTAATTTATTTCAACATAAAGCCGTGTTCGGGAGGGGCGTCCGAGCATATGCCGCGCCGACCCACCATGGTCTTGTCAAAGCCATCGATGGTTGGCAGCTATTTCCCCCACAATACAATCAGGTTAACTCACGTTGATTGTGGTAACCTGCTGATTGGGAATGCCTAAAAAGGTTTTAATCGAAATAGGAAGGTATAATAGCCGATGAGGCATGAAATCTTTGAGTTAAGCCCCGAACGAACCAACTGATTAAATGTATCAAAGGATGGTAGCGGACTTAGCTCAAGGTTATTTCGCTTTGGAGGTGATATGGAGATCCATTTAGCGGACGCGGGCCGGTAGTCGTCGTGTTGGAGATCTTCCTGTTGGTTTTCTTCTCCGGAGCAAGGGATGTCAAATACATCTTCAAGGATGACTTCTACGATAGGTGTACCATCGATAATTTGGCAAGAATCATCGCCATGTACATGCCCATCCTGATGAAAGATCGTGTTGATGTAAGCAATTAAAAAAAGAAAATACAGCAATCTCGTCAACATAATCGGCTGCGAAAATAGTCAATTTATAAGGATCGTTATAAATTATCTCTTTTTTGTTACTGTGTGCGTCGGTTTTTTAACAATTTCATAATATTGGGATGGTCTTGCCACCGGGGAAGGGCTATTTGAGACATATCACAAAAAGTTGTATTTTCGCCACTCTTATTAAATTTCCGAGATTCATGGATTATCATCATCGCACGATTGAGAAAAAGTGGCAGAAATTTTGGGCAGATAACCACACTTTCCGTGTAGACAATACATCAGCGAAACCAAAATATTATGTATTGGACATGTTTCCCTACCCGTCGGGAGCGGGGTTGCATGTGGGGCATCCATTGGGATACATTGCTTCGGATATTTTCAGCCGTTATAAACGGTTAAAAGGATTCAATGTGCTGCATCCGATGGGATATGACTCGTTTGGCCTCCCCGCTGAACAGTATGCCATCCAAACCGGACAGCATCCGGCCATTACTACGGAAACCAATATCAATCGCTATCGGGAGCAACTGGATAACATCGGGTTCTCGTTTGATTGGAGCCGTGAGGTACGCACCAGCGACCCCACTTTTTATAAATGGACCCAATGGATATTCATGCAGCTTTTCAATGCGTGGTATGACAAATCACAGGATCATGCGGTGCCCATAGATACCTTGGTGTTGCATTTTGAGGCACAGGGTTCTCAGGGCGTCCAGGCGGTTTGCGATGAGGATGTCCGTCATTTCACCGCCGGCGAATGGCAGGCGTTTACAGACCGTGAAAAACAACAGGAGCTGCTGAAGTACCGATTGGCTTACCTGCGCGAGAGCACCGTCAATTGGTGTGCGGCGTTGGGTACCGTATTGGCGAATGATGAAGTGGTCAATGGTGTATCTGAACGGGGTGGTTATCCCGTTGAGCAAAAGAAAATGATGCAATGGAGCATGCGCATCACGGCCTATGCCGAGCGCCTGCTCAAGGGCCTGGAAACCATCGATTGGCCGGAACCCTTGGTCGAGATGCAACGCAATTGGATCGGGAAGAGTGTGGGAGCGAGCGTACGTTTTGGTGTCCCTATTTTGGGCGAAGACCCATACATCGAAGTATTTACGACACGGGTGGACACCATCTACGGGGTAAATGCATTGGTACTGGCGCCGGAGCATGAGTTGGTGGGTGCGTTGACCACCGATGGACAAAAGGCAGAAGTGGAAGCCTATATTGCGCAGACCAAAAAGAAATCCGAACTCGACCGTATGGCAGACGTTAAAACGGTTTCGGGCGCGTTTACGGGCAGCCATGCCGTCCATCCACTTACCGGAAAGGACGTGCCGATCTGGATTGCCGATTATGTACTGGCTGGATACGGCACGGGAGCAGTGATGGCAGTGCCTTCGGGCGATCAGCGGGATTACCTATTTTCAACCCATTTCGGATTGCCAATCATTCCCATTTCGGATGCCCAACAGCTGGATGGCCAGGCTGACCCTACCAAGGAAGGACGCTACATCAACTCAGGTATCATCAACGGGATGACCTATCGGGAGGCTGTGGATACGCTGATTGCAGAGCTGGAAGCGATCGGGGCGGGTAAGGCAACCATCAACTACCGGATGCGCGATGCGATCTTCGGTCGCCAACGTTATTGGGGCGAACCGGTGCCGGTATATTTCAAGGATGAGTTGCCGCAGTTGATCGATGCACATGAACTGCCGTTATTGCTTCCCGAGGTAGACAAATACCTGCCTACAGAAAGTGGGGAACCACCTTTGGGACGCGCTAAGAATTGGAAATACCAAGGCACCTTCGAATACGAGTTAAGTACCATGCCTGGATGGGCAGGATCGAGCTGGTATTGGTACCGGTATATGGATGCGCAGAATGCCAAGGCATTTGCTTCGCAGGAGGCCATCGGTTACTGGCGTGATGTAGACCTTTATATCGGCGGTTCGGAACACGCTACCGGGCACCTGTTATACAGCCGCTTTTGGAACAAGTTCCTCAAAGATATGGGGTATGTGATTGAAGAAGAACCTTTCAAGAAGCTCATCAACCAGGGGATGATTCAAGGGCGGAGTAATTTCGTATACCGGGTGCTGGATGAGGAAGGCAAGGGAACCAATACCTTTGTATCTTATGGGCTGAAAGACCAATACCGAACAATTTCCCTGCATGTCGATGTGAACATCGTTACCAACGATGTGCTCGATCTGGATAAGTTCCGGAAATTCCGGCCGGATTTTGCAGACGCGGAATTTATTCTCGAAAACGGCAAATACCTCTGTGGCCACGAGGTGGAGAAAATGTCGAAATCCAAGTACAATGTCGTAAATCCCGACGATATCATCGAACAATACGGGGCGGATACCCTGCGTATGTACGAGATGTTTCTCGGCCCGTTGGAGCAAAGTAAGCCCTGGAATACCAATGGCATTGAGGGAGTCTATAAATTCCTCCGGAAATTCTGGAAATTGTTTCACGATGGCGAGGGTAACTTTGTTGTTAGTGACGAGGCGCCCAGTAGGGCTGAATTGAAAGCACTGCATAAAATCATCAAGAAAGTTGAGGACGACATTGAACGGTTTTCATTCAACACATCGGTATCGTCGTTTATGATCTGCGTCAATGAGCTGACAGATCTCAAATGCAACAAGCGCGCTATTTTAGAGCAACTGTGTATCGTATTGCAGCCCTACGCGCCACACATTACCGAAGAGTTATGGGAACTGCTTGGTCATGCACCCGGTACGTTGTCCAATGCAAGCTATCCGGCATTTAATCCGGATTACCTGGTGGAAAGTGAATTTGCGTATCCGGTGTCTGTGAATGGAAAAACACGAACGAACCTTACGCTGCCACTTGACCTGGCACAATCGGATGTTGAAAAGGCGGTGCTGGCAAACGAGGACGTGCAGCGTTACCTGGAGGGCAAGCCCGTGAAGAAAGTGATTTACGTGAAGGGGAGGATCGTGAACGTGGTTGTGTAAATCCATCTGCTTGACAACTTGACAAAAAAAGACTATTTTTGAAAGAAGTTTTAACAAAAATAACGTGTCGCCATGAAAACAATGACGGTTGGTGAGTTTAAAACGCATTTTTCTGAAGTGCTTGAACAAATAAAGTCGGGTGGTGAGATTGCCGTCACGTATGGTAAGTCGAAGGAAATCATTGGATATTTTGTGCCTAAATCTGCTAAAGCAAGTAAAAAGCGCAAGTTGGGTATACTGAAAGGAAAGGCATCAGCCTCTTTTAGCCCAGATTTTCAGATGACTACAGAAGAGTTTCTTGCCTTATGACTTATCTGCTGGATTCCCATACATTTATTTGGTCTGTTATTGATCCTGTAAAGTTACCCACCAACGTTTCGGATATCCTGGAGGACCCTCATCAATCCATATTTATTAGTTCTATCAGTTTTTGGGAGATAGCGCTTAAATATGCATTGGGAAAATTGCAACTAAACGGGGTGGAACCCATTGAGTTTCCGTCGTTGGCAAAGGAAGTGGGCTTCGATATTCTTCCCTTGGATTCCGCAGAAGCCTCAACCTATCATTTATTACAGGCCGATTGGCATCGGGATCCTTTTGATCGTATGTTAATTTGGCAAGCCATCCAACAGAAGATGGTTTTTATCAGTGCGGATAAGAATGTGGCTAAGTATCAATCCGTGGGGTTAACGGTATTATGGTAATAGGTAAGATAAGGCTCCGATGATAATGCGCAACCAATTTACACATATGAATAAACTATCTCTTGTAAATAAACTACATCTTGCGGTCGGCGTGTTTCTGCTGTTGGGAAATTTAGTGTCGGCACAAACCAAACGGTTGGATCTGGAGCAGTCGCTCGGTCTCAAGCCTTCACTTACCAAGTCCATCAACACGGTCAGTGGTTGGGCAGATGCCCAACATTACATTGAATACGATGCACAAAACGGTCAGGTATTTCAGGTACATGTTAAAACCGGCGAGCGCAGACGGTATACACCACCGCCGACCAGTGACGTGGAGGTGTTTATGCAGGACAACGATATTTTTATCCGGCACGGGGTAGGGGCACCCAAGCAATTAACCCACTCGCCCGAAACAGCGGAAAAGAATCCTACGTTATCACCGGACAACCGGTATGTTGCATTTACGCGCAGCAACGACCTATATGCGGTATCCGTAACGGATGGCCGTGAAATCCGGTATACTTCAGACGCAACCGACGTTATATACAACGGTTGGGCTTCGTGGGTATATTTTGAGGAAATTTTGGGGCGTGCTTCCCAATACCGGGCGTTTTGGTGGGCACCTGATAGTAAATCCCTGGCATTTATGCGGTTTAACGACACGCGTGTGCCGATGTTTCCGATCTATAACGCCACGGGGCAGCATGGCTTCCTGGAGCAAACCCGTTATCCGAAAGCAGGTGACCCGAATCCCGAGGTACGGGTAGGGTTTGTACCGGTGGAAGGGGGAAAGGTGGTTTGGGCCGACTTCGATGAAAAAGAGGATCAGTATTTCGGGCAACCGTATTGGAGTTACAATAGTGGAAACCTGATGGTTCAGTGGATGAACCGCGACCAGACCGATCTGAAATTCTATCAGGTAGATCCTGCCACCGGAAACAAACGGGAAATTTATCATGAGCATCAGGATTCCTGGATCGACCTGAGTCACGAAGAGCGGATCACTTACCTTCAAGACAATAAACATTACATACTGAAGAGCGATAAAACCGGTTGGGCGCATTACTATTTATACACGCTGGATGGTACATTGATCAATCCGATCACCTCGGGGAAGTGGCAGGTTTCTTCGCTGGAGTTGGTGGATGAAAAAAACAAGGTCGTTTATTTTACCGCACGCAAGGAACATTCTACGACCGTAGACTTATACCGGGTAGATTACGACGGGAAAAACCTGAAACGGCTTACCTTCGGCGACTATACCCATCAGGTAACAGTAGCGCCTGATGGCAAGCATTTCATCACGACCTATTCCAATGTAAGCACACCACCCAAGATCGCATTGCTGGATAACAAAGGCAAGTTTATAAAAGAACTAGCTGACAGCAAAGCAGCTGATTTTGATAGCTATCTTTTCGCGAAGACAGAAATGATCACCATCCCTACGCCGGATGGATACCAACTGCCTGCTGTCATCACGTGGCCTACCGATTTTAACGAGCAACATCCCTATCCTGTCATTTTCAGTATTTACGGCGGTCCCGATGCGGGTACCGTGAGCAATACCTGGAAGGGCACAGCTAACCAGCATTGGGCCAACGAGGGGATTATCCAGATCAGTGTGGACCACCGTGCGTCCGGTCATTTCGGCAAAGAAGGCGTAGCCTTGATGCACCGCAACTTGGGTCATTGGGAGATGATTGACTACATCACTGCTGCCAAGTGGCTTAAAAGCAAGCCGTGGGTAGATCCGCATAAGTTGTTGATCACCGGTCATAGCTACGGTGGGTACATGACCTGCCTGGCGCTGACCAAGGGAGCCGATTACTTTGACTTTGGCATTGCCGGTGCGCCCGTAACCAGTTGGGAATTGTACGATACCCATTACACGGAGCGGTACATGGATACCCCACAAGACAATCCGGAAGGATATAAGAAAGGATCCATTTTGACTTATGTAGATCACTACAAAGGGGTACTGCGCATCATGCACGGTGATATTGACGATAATGTACACCTTCAAAATACGATCCAACTTGTGGATGCACTGACTAACCGCGACCGGCCGTTTGAGCTGATGATCTATCCCGGGAGCCGGCATGGTTTTTCGCGTGAAAAGTCGGCTTATGACCGCAGGGAACGGTACCGATTTTACTATCAGTACCTGTTGGAGAAACCGGTGCCGGCAGGGCTGAGGTAGCTAATTAAATAAGTGTTTTTTAAATCCACCTTTTTTCAACTGCCAACGAGATCGGTTTGACAACGAGATCGATTCGACAACGAGATCAGTTTGATCAAGCTACACGCCTGTATTTTACGTAGGATGTTTTTGCGGTGCGTGGCGACGGTCAGCGAACGGATGAACAAGGCAGCGGGGGTTAATTCCATGTCATCGGGCGGGAATTTTCCATCGGATAATTCCGTGATGGATGGTATATAATCGTTACCCGCCGCTTCGGGGGATCGGTAGTATATCGCGTGTCAGTGTGTTTCGGTCGATCAGTATGCAATTGTCGATTGCTCCCGCATTGGCTTAAAAATTACCTGACGTTCGGTATTTAATCCGACGAATAGCAATTGTAATTTTGGGATTGTGAGTTTGTACATTATTTTAGCTGCTAATGCGTAGGAAGATAAATTATTATTTGTTCCTGTTGACCGTATGTATCTGTGCGGCCTCGGAGGTCCGTGCAGGCGAGATCAAGCCGGTGCTGATCGATTCGGCAGCTACTTACCGTCTCAATGGTTATGTAAACTATTATATAGACAGTACGCTGAACGCAACTCCTGAAGCGGTATTAAGCTTTGCAAATCAGGGGCGGTTTATGGATATTAATGGCGATGAATATGTCAGTTTAGGGTATACGGATTTGTATCATTGGGTGATCATCAAACTTGAAAATACCCTTCCGGATCCTACGGATTTATTTCTGTCGATACCCATTCCGAGCATTAACCGGATGGAGCTTTATCGATGCCATGGGGGCGATGATGTGCCTGACCTGATAAGCACGACCGGCGACCGGCTGCCGTTTGCCGAACGCCCATGGCCCATTCGGGATTTTATGTTTCCAATCCGGTTAACTGGCCATGAAACCACCACATTGCTGTTGAAGATTGACAAACGTGGCCAGAATTTTGTATTCAAGGCCAAACTGGGTAAACCGGAGGCGATTTTGCAGGAGGATATTCCGATCTATGCAGCATTTGGTTTTTATGCCGGAATATTTGCCTTTGCCCTATTGTTTAATATCCTTATGTACCTATCTGTAGGGGATCGCATCCACCTGTATTATTCGCTGTATATCTTTATTTCCGTAATCCTGGTACTTGACGAAGTGGGATTGACCAAAGAGTGGCTGTTTCCAAATTTGGGGCGGTTTCACGATTACGTCAAATATGTCAGCGGTATACTGGGCTGTGGCCTGCTTATCCAGGTAATGCAACTGTTTACCAATCAGCATGCGGGGAATAGCAGGTTGTACCACCTGACTAATTTTTACAAGTATTTTATTTGGACAGTAGGGATGGTTCCTGTTTTTGCGATGCTGTTTCCCATTAATATGCAGCTCGAACGGACATTTTTCTTTTCCGTCAACTTATTGGTGATGTTTTCGTTAGTGGTCATTGTGGTTTGTGTTATCGAGCGCATCCGGGGCGGTTTCATACTTGGCTACTACTACTTGCTGGCAGTTTTACTACTGATTGTCGGTGCAGCTAACTACATTCTGCAGGTTATGGGGGTAGTGGGGGCACAGTTGCTCAAACCCAACGGGATTACCGTTGGGTTTGCTGCAGAGGTGATCATCCTTTCTTTTGCGCTCACCCAACGTTATAATTTTCTGAAGCGTGAAAAGGCACAACTCAAGAAAGAAAACGACCGTATCAAGATGCAGTCTGTTCGGCAGGTATTCCAGGCACAGGAAGATGAGCGGGACCGACTGGCGAAAGATCTGCACGATGATTTAGGAGGTACGCTTTCGGTTATCCGGCTCAAAGTGACTGATTTTCAGCAGAAAATCAACGGTTTGCAATCGGATGAGCGCGAGGCATACGAGGAAACAATCCGGTTGATTACCCGGGCGTGCGACGACCTCCGCGAGATATCGCATAGTCTCAAGCCTAAATTTTTCATGGAAAATGGCCTTATCGGCACCATTCAAGAGCGTCTTTCTATCTTAAATCGGGTCAGTGTTGTTAATTTCGATTTCGTTTATCAATATACAATACGTTTGGATCCTGAAGTCGAGTTGTCCATTTATCGCATCGTCAATGAGCTTATTAATAACGTGGTGAAGCATTCCTGTGCGACACAAGCCACCGTTCAACTGGTGGAATCGGCAGACGAACTGGTCATTACCGTAGAAGACAATGGTATCGGATTTGAAGGCAGCGAAACTGCTGGAGGCATCGGACTGAAAAACGTGTATTCGCGCGTTCAGTATCTCGGAGGCCGCTATACGATCGACTCCAATAAAAACGGAACCACCATTACCCTAGAGATACCCCTGCAAAATCATGGAAATCAATCATGCTGAACCAAAAATAAGCCTGTTGCTGGTAGATGACCATCAGCTCTTTATCGATGGCTTACGTTCCATCCTGGATAAACACACGCATTTCTCGGTGTGGCGTACTGCGCGTGATGGGCGGGAAGCCCTGCAACTGTTACAGCACCATACGCCCGATGTGGTGATTATGGACCTGAACATGCCGCGCATTGATGGACAACAGGCTGCAGCCAAAGCCCTGTCTATGCACCCTGGTTTAAAAATCCTGGTGGTTTCCATGTACTATACGACGTCGCTGCAAGCATCCCTGGAGACAATGGGCGTAGCCGGCTTTATACCGAAAGATTCAGATGCAACGGTGCTGATCCAGGCTATCGAAAAAATCCACGGGGGTGGCCATTATTTCTCGATCGATCCCAACCGACAGATGAAGGACGACGACAGCGGGCAGAAAAGTATTCGGCAAAAATACAACCTCACCAAGCGGGAAGTAGAAATTATTCGGTTAGTAAGGCAGAATAAAACTACGCAGGAGATCGCTGAGCTGCTTTTTGTCAGCCCATTTACCATCGAAACACACCGAAGAAACATCTGTACTAAGCTGGATATCAAAGGAAATAATGGCCTACTACTCTTCGCGCAGCAACACTTAGATATCTGACGGCAGAAAATACACTAAAATAGGTATTGACCAGAAGCTGTTTTTTGCGTCTCTTTGTAGTAAACGAACTTCTTGTATCGTGACGGCCCTAGCTACCTATGGCTGCAAAGATTATTATTCAATGCTTGCGATGAAGTCGGTTGAGGACTTGGCCTATTGAGGCGTATATTTTAGTAATTAACAGTTAACGGATACGCTACCATGAATAAAACTAAAGTGAATGAAGCCGCGATGATGAGTGCCATTAAAGCATCTGAATGCGGAAAACGGGTAAGTGAGATTTGTAGGGAACTGGGCGTACACCGGAGTACGTTTTACCTATGGAAAAAAAAGTATCTCCGCATCCGGGAGTCGGAGCAGAATTTGTTGAACAAACAGGAAGCGGAAAATTTGCGCCTTAAACAACAACGGTCGGCATTGGAATCAAATACAAGCATCATTGCCAAGCTGTTGCTATCCTAATTTATCAATGAATTGAAATTTTATCTTGCCGCTTGCAAGTGAAGTCAAATTTCTCTATGTTTGCAATCCGTAAAACGGGGGGTTAGCTCAGTTGGCCAGTGCGTCCCGACAGGGGCGGGAAGGTCAGCGGTGAGTTAGATCATAGAAAAAACAAGGGGGTTTAGCTCAGCTGGCTAGAGCGCTTGCATGGCATGCAAGAGGTCACCGGTTCGAATCCGGTATCCTCCACTTGATTATCAGGCACTTATGAAACATCATAGGTGCCTTTTTTTCTCAGTACCCTCCAGCATTTAATTTTGTGTATTTTTAGTCGATTCAAAGGTGCAAAAGTGGCAGGTGCTGCCGGGCCATTAAAGGAGCGTTGTCCAAAGAGCTGTTGGTACACACGGAAGACGTCCAGGTGTTACATGGGTTTGATAGCGTGGAAAGTGCTCAGGAATACCTGATGAGCGACCTGTTCAACCAAGATGTCGTGACGTCGCTGAGGCCTTACTTAAAGGGAGAGCCTGACGTCAAGATTTATCGTGTGGTATGAGTTGCTGTCACACACGAAATTACCGGCTACTCAGCATACGATTTACACCACAACTTAAAGTCATTCAATGCCGGATGCTTGGTGTTTGAATGATGTGCCATCACAATTTCTGTATGAACAGGAATATCCGTTAGCCTTTTGAATGCCAATGCTAAGAAAGGATATTGCCGTTGTATGGAAGTAGGCACGATGGCGATCCCTAAGCCGTTTTCAACCAAGCGCAGCATGGAATGCATGTTATTGCATTCATGTACAACATCCGGTTTAAAACCCAGGCGCTGGCAGCAAGCCAAAAATTGCGCATGGTAGTACGGGGCGTAAGTGCGATTATAAGAGATAAAGGCCTGGTTCGCCAACTCATCGGGAGTGCATGCCAATTTCCGGTGAGCCGGATAAACCAGTGAAAATTCATCCTGCCAGAGCGAGGTTACCTCCAATTGTATGGAAGAGACCGGGGCCCGCAAAATCCCGACGTCCAATTTGCCCTCTTCCAACGCCTTTATTTGTTTGGTGGTGGCCAGTTCGTATAACCGGGTCTTTAACAACGGGAATTTATCTTTTAACTTCTGCAAAATACGGGCTAAAAAGACCTGCGAGGTAGAACTGATGTAGCCGATTCGGAATTCGCCGCTAACGGAGTCGTGAATCTGCCTGACCAGCTGCTTACTCCGCTCCAGTTGCCGGATCAGTGATTCGCTTGCTTCCAAAAAATAGCGTCCGGCATCCGTTAATTCTACGCGTTTGTTATTCCGTATAAATAGTTGTACGCCCAATTCACTTTCTAATTCTTTGATCTGCCGGGTTAAAGGAGGTTGTGAGATATGAAGCTTTTCGGCTGCTTTCGTAAAGTGCAAAACTTCTGCCACCGTTTTAAAATAAAGGAGATGTCGTAATTCCATAATACCTCAAAGGTATTAATTATTGTAAATAATAGTATTTTCAGGATATGGTTAATCCCGCTATTTTTGCCTGTATACATTAAAAAACTACACAATGGACAATTATTCGAACAAATCGACCTTAGCGGAAATTGCTGCACGCTTTGACCAGAATGTGGAACTCTATTCCAACCTGGAAACGGGCCAGCCGACCGCCATCGATGCTTCTTACAGTATGGAGCTCGTTGTGGATAGCATCCTGGCGCATTCTCCGGACGTAAAAACCGTTTTAGACATTGGCTGCGGCGCTGGAAATTATACGCTCAGGCTATTGTCCAAGAAAAAGCCATTGGATTGCACGTTGCTCGACTTAAGCGGTCCCATGTTGGCACGCGCAAAAGAACGCATCACCCGGGTAAATGATGGGCAGAACCAATTTGTACAGGACGATATCCGTACGGCCCAATTACCGGAAGGCAGTTACTGCACCATTATGGCCGCGGCTGTTTTACATCATTTGCGCGACGACCGCGATTGGGAAATGGTATTCTCAAAATTGTACCGCTTATTAAAACCGGGCGGCAGCTTATGGATCTCCGATTTTATCGCGCAGGAGACACCGGCCATTCAACGGTTGATTTTCCAGGAACGTTACGGAAAGCATTTGGTAGACTTAAAAGGCGAAACCTATCGGGATACCGTCTTTGGTTACATTGAGAAAGAGGACAGTCCGCGAACCCTCAATTACCAACTGAAATTATTGGAAAAGATGGGATTCAGGTACATGGAGATATTGCATAAAAACCTGTGTTTCGCGGCATTTGGTGCAATTAAGTGAATGGAGTGAGTGAATTTTTATTTCGTATTTTCCGGTATTAGGCGAACGGAGGGAAGCCTTCACCCGGTTTACTATTTGACGCGGAATGAGGTTTATTCAATGGTGTTATTGAATAGGTGGGAGGGCATTCGTATCTTTGTAAAAACGAAAGACGATATGCGATACTTCATTCTCCTATTTGCCGCGATGTTGATGTTGTGTTCCGAAATGCGTGCACAGCAACAGCAGGAGCCGTGGAACAGCAACCAATTGATGGAGCCGGAAAACCTTGCTAACCGGATAAACAAAAACCAAACAGCTAACCTGCTGATTTTAACGATAGGACCCGATGCGCTCATAAAGGGTTCCGTGGATATGGGGCCCGCGCAGGAGGCGGAGAATATTGACAAAATGAAGGGCTACCTCAAAAAGGTTCCAAAGGACAAAGAGGTGGTTATCTATTGCGGATGTTGCCCTTTTGATAGATGCCCCAATGTCAGGCCCGCATTTAACCTATTAAAGGAAATGGGGTTCAAAAATGCCAAGCTGCTCAACCTGCGGAAAAACATCAAGGTTGACTGGCTGGATAAAGACTATCCCATAAATGAATAGCATGAGAAGGATCGTATGCTTCTTTTTGACAACGTTGTTTGCAAGTCATCTTTTTGCACAAAATACTCCATTGGAAATCGGGCAGCCTGCGCCGGAAATTTCGTTGCCCCAGCCCGATGGTACCCCATTTTCGCTTTCCTCCTTACAGGGAAAACTGGTGTTAATAGACTTTTGGGCGACGTGGTGTGCCCCTTGCGTGGAAGAACAGCCTGAACTGAAAGTCCTGTATGATAAATATCAAAAAGCCAACCCAGGGAAGTTTGAAATAGTGGGTGTATCGCTGGACAAAAGCAAAGAGAACTGGGTAAAGGCTATCGATCGTTTTAAAATCGACTGGATACAGGTGAGTGATTTGATGTTTTGGAAAAGTCCGGTAGCAAAAGATTACGGGATTGAGGAGTTGCCGTTCAATATGTTGATGGATGAACAGGGGACTATAATTGCGATCAATTTACATGGAAAGGAACTGGCAGATTTTATCAGCAATTATGTCAGGTAAGACGGCGCAATCTTATTTGAATATGCCGGGGTTTTATAAACCGCGCATATACAGTTGTTCGCAAAGGAGTGTTTCGGTATTTTTAGCAAACATTTGATGTAATGGAAGCACTTGAACAAATAACGGAATTTAAATCCTCGCCTGAACTGGTGGAGAAGCTCAATCAATACAGTATTAAGAAAAAATATGAAGCAGGAAATGTGATCCTGAATGAAAATGCCTCCATCCGTTCCATTCCCATTGTTACCAAGGGAACGCTGAAAGTCCTTCGTACGGAAGAGGACGGCAGGGAAATCCTGCTGTATTACATCAAAGCCGGTGAAAGTTGCATCATGTCCTTTTTAGGAGGCATGCACAATGAAACCAGCAAGGTCAGGGCCGAAGTGGAAGAAGACGCCGAAATCCTTTTCCTGCCAATGGAAAAGGTATCGTTGTTTATCAAGGAATACCCGCAATGGCTGGATTATATTTTCCGGCTGTATCACAAGCGATTTGAAGAACTGCTGGAAATCATCAATGCCATTACATTCAAAAAAGTAGATGAACGATTGTTGGGCCTGCTACTGAAAAAAAGAGAATTAACGGGGAACAACATATTGAACATTACCCACGAACAGTTAGCCAACGAACTGGGAACCGCCCGTGTGGTGGTTTCACGGCTGTTAAAACAGTTGGAAGAGAACGGGACCCTCCGGTTGGGAAGGAACAAAATCACCCTTATGTAACCAAAGTAACTGTGCAGGTTTTTGAATTGATGCAATTTTGCAATGTCAATTTCGAAAATCCATGGATATAGCGGGTTATTCAGCTTCAATTTTTATCGGTATTTCGTTGGGACTGATCGGCGGGGGCGGCAGCATTCTCACCGTTCCGGTCCTGGTGTATCTATTCAGTATGGATGCCGTGCTGGCGACCGCCTACTCGCTATTTATCGTTGGCGCAACGAGTGTCGTTGGATCGCTGTCCTATTTCAAAAAGGGACTGGTAAATATCCGGACAGCCATTGTTTTCGGTATCCCATCCATCGCTGCCATATTTCTAACGAGGGAATACCTCCTGCCCGCCATTCCAGAGGAGATTTACAACCACGGAAACGTTACCGTTACGAAAGGCATGTTGCTCATGCTGCTTTTCGCCGTGCTAATGATCTTTACCGCATACAGCATGTTAAAAAAAGGTAAGAGAGTAAACCAGGATGTAACGCAGGAAAATCAGCTGAAATATCCTTTATTAGTTATACAGGGGGGCTTCATAGGCATCGTCACCGGATTGATCGGGGCGGGCGGTGGCTTCCTGATCATCCCCGCATTGGTCAACCTATTGAAACTGCCCATGAAAACGGCGGTGGGGACATCGTTGGTTATTATCTCCATTAATTCGTTATTGGGTTTTTTGTTTTCCTTATCCCACATTGCTGTCCAATGGAATTTTTTAGTAAGCATTGCACTTATTGCAGCGTTGGGAGTGCTCATAGGCAGCTACCTTTCAACAAAAATTGCAAGCAAAAAACTAAAGCCCGCATTTGGCTGGTTTGTACTGGTTATGGGGATGTATATCATCGTGAAGGAAACGCTGTTACACTAAAATGGATCGATCCTGAACCGACTTGTTTAACAAATAAAATAACTTTCGGTTCTTGTGTAACCAAAGTAGCTGTACAGGAAAAAAAATTAGCGCAGATTTGCAGTGTCAAAAAATAAATTTCTATGTTTTTTCAACACGTTTATGATAAGAGTTTAGCACAGGGCAGCTACGTCATCGGCTGTCAGGCAACGGGCGAAGCAATCGTGATCGATGCCCAAAGGGATACGGATGTTTACCTGGAAATTGCCGAACAAAATAACCTGCGCATCACGCACATTACCGAAACCCATATCCACGCCGATTTTCTTTGCGGCTCAAGGGAACTGGCAGCCGTTACCGGCGCAACGATGTACCTTTCGGATGAGGGCGGTGCCGACTGGCAATATCAATTTCCGCACAATGGGCTGAAAGACGGCGATGTGATCAAGGTTGGTAACTTGTCGCTAACGGTGATGCATACGCCGGGACACACACCGGAAAGCATCAGTTTTCTGCTGACCGATCATCCGGCTACGGATCACCCCGTCATGGTATTCACGGGCGATTTTGTATTTGTGGGCGACGTAGGCCGCCCGGATTTATTGGAAAAAGCCGCAGGACTCATCGGCACCAAGGAGGTCGGGGCCAAGCAGCTGTTTCAATCGCTGAAAAAGTTTACCGCGCTTCCGGAGTATGTTCAGGTATGGTCGGCACATGGCGCAGGCTCCGCTTGCGGCAAGGCGTTGGGGGCGGTACATTGCAGTACGGTAGGTTACGAGAAAATCCGTAACTGGGCATTCCAATACGGCAATGACGAGCAGGGCTTTACGGATTATCTGTTGGCAGACCAGCCCGAGCCGCCAACATATTTTGCGATGATGAAGCACTTAAACAAAGTGAATCGTCCGTTGCTGATCGAGGTTCCCAAACTTCCGAAATTATCCAACGAACAATTTCTTGCTGCTTACAAAAAGGGCATTCAGGTGATTGACACCCGTAGTAGGACTGATTTTGCCAACGGATTTATTCCCGGAAGCCTGAACATTCAGGGCAACAATTCTTTTTCAACCTGGTGCGGCTGGCTGTTGAATTATCAGGAACAATTTATGCTGGTGGCGGATGATAACCAACTGGAAGATCTGACACGCAAGCTGATGCGCATCGGTCTGGATAACAGCTACGGGTACATTTCGGGTGTAAACGATTTAGGTATCAAACTCCAGACCGCGGAGGTGATTTCGCTGGATGAGTTTAAGACGTACGTCGGCAGGGATGATGTGCAGATCGTGGACGTTCGGGGGTCAACGGAATATGATGCCGGACACGTGGAGGGGGCAGATCATGTCTTTGTAGGAACGCTGCCCGATAACCTGGATAAAATCAGCAAGGACAAACCGGTAGTTATTCATTGCCAGGCGGGCGACCGTGCAGCAATTGCTTATTCCGTTCTTGCTAAAAATGGGTTCAGAAACGTAAAGAATTTCTCCGGTGGAATGAAGGAATGGTTAGCGGCAAATGGCGAAACGGTCGGTTGTACCGGGACATCTTGTATGATTACACAAAATTAGAAACTATGGGATTTTTTTCAGACTTGTTCGGAAGAACAGATAATAGTCAATTAACCGAAGTCCTGAAAAACGGTGCTTTTTTGGTTGACGTGCGCACGCCTGCCGAATTTTCGGCGGGAAGCGTTAAGGGGGCGGTCAACATTCCGCTGGACAGCGTACCGTCCGAATTGTCCAAATTCAAGGGAAAGAAAAGCATTGTTGTCTTTTGCAGAAGCGGTAGCCGCAGTGGGCAGGCAAAACGCATGTTGGAACAAAACGGCTTTCACGACGTAATCAATGGCGGCAGCTGGCAACAGGTCAATCAGGCAATCCATCAAAATCAGCAACGATGAAAAAGACACCTACCATTTGATTTCAGTACTTCTAAAAAGAATAAGGAATGATGAATTATTTGAGAAATTGGAACGTTATGCGAATACTGCGGTTGGCACTGGGCATTTTCATTGTTGTGCAGGGTATCCAGGCAGGGGAGTGGCTGCTCGTTGTATTGGGCGGAATGTTTTCACTGATGCCGTTACTGAATATCGGTTGCTGCGGTGTTTCGGGTTGCAGCACACCCATTCCGCGCAGCGATAAGAAGATAACAGATACTATTTATGAAGAGGTTCGTTAAAAGACATTTGCTGACCATCATCGGTGTAGCTATCGGTGCGACAGCGGGTTACCTGTATTGGAAATTCATTGGCTGCAGTACAGGCACGTGTGCGATTACCTCAAAGCCTTTGAACAGTACATTATACGGTGCCCTTTTGGTAGGACTTCTATTTTCGACCGTTCAGAAAAACAAAAAAACAGTATGACATTTCAGGAAATGATCAATTGGAAAGATTAATTCACGAAAACCGATAACATAAAAATGATTGAATTTCTGAAACAGCCCTGGGCGTGGTATGTAGCAGGGCCGTTAATCGGATTGACCGTTCCCATACTTTTGATCATCGGCAACAAATCATTCGGCATCAGTTCGTCATTGCGGCACATCTGTGCTTCTTGCATGCCCGCAAACATCCCGTTCTTTAAGTACGACTGGAAAAAAGAGGTATGGAACCTGTTTTTTGTATTGGGAATATTTTTGGGCGGTGCAATCGCTATTAACCTGCTGTCAAACCCTGCGCCCGTGGAGGTCAATCCTGAATTAGCCGGAGAACTGACCCGGTATGGCATTACCGATTACCGTAGTTTAATTCCCCAGGATATCATCAACTGGCAATCCCTGTTTACCATCAAAGGTTTCCTGTTGATGGTAGTCGGCGGTTTTTTGGTAGGCTTCGGCACGCGCTACGCAGGCGGCTGCACAAGCGGACACGCCATTATGGGTTTATCAAATCTACAATTACCTTCCCTGATCGCTACCGGTTGTTTTATGATCGGCGGATTCATCATGGCGAACCTTATCTTACCGCTGATCCTTTCACTATAATCCGCATAACATGTTACAAAATACCGATGCAAATACCGATTTAGCCGTACGCTCACTGGATGCAATATGTGTCAATGAAAGCCGGTTAGAACACAAGTGGTACCATAACCTGAAATACCTGGTTGTCGGAATATTCTTCGGGATTGTGTTCGTTAAAGCCGAAGTGATCAGTTGGTATCGCATACAGGAAATGTTCCGTTTACAATCCTTTCACATGTACGGTATCATCGGAAGCGCCGTGATAACCGGCATGATTTCCGTCTGGCTTATCAAGAAGTTCAACGTCAAAACCATTTATGGCGAACTTATTAGAATTTCGCCCAAAGCATTCAACAAAGGGCAGATCTACGGTGGTTTGATGTTTGGCCTTGGCTGGGCAATGACGGGTGCCTGCCCCGGACCGCTTTTTGCACAGATCGGGACCGGTGCCACCGTTGTCGGGGTGACGCTGTTGAGTGCCATTGCAGGAACCTGGGTGTATGGTCGGATACGGGAAAAATTGCCCCATTAAGTCATTCATACGTTTTAATTTAGACCGATTTCTTGCGTTCATGAATAAATAAAACTAATTTAGCAGCTTCATGAGCAGGATTGTATCAATTATTTTTGAAAATCATCGGAGGAACCTTTTGGTATCCGTCGCAGTGGTTTTTGTGTTACTCACCTCCTGTCCGGTCAAAAGCGCTATCAAAACGTTGGCGGGTATTCCGGTGAATACGGAACAAGGACAGACCAAGAAAAACAGCATCACCGTTGTAAACAGCGCGGAGCAATGTTCCTACCCGGAAGGCACGGATACAAAAATCTTCTTGTCAACATCTACCCATACGAACAGTTTGTTGCCCATCTTTCTTTTTACGGCGATCTTTATTTTTGGGTTTGGTTTTACGCTTATCGGGGAACAAACCCATCCGGTTTACGGTAACCTAAGAATTGCCGCCTCCATACCCATCTTTCTCCAATACCGGAGACTCCTCATTTAATACCTTCCCGAAATCTTTCTGTTCCTATTGACTGCGAGGCTTCAATAGGCCGAATTCCCATTGTTTCATTTTTAAACTAATTGTGGCCGGCCGCCCCGCGGCTTGCCAAAAATGATATCGCATTATGATCAAACGGATCGGGGCAAACATCGTCCTTTTGTTTGTCCTTGCTGCCGCGTTTCCGGTAAGCGCACAGCAGCAACAAGCACATACACTGGGCAGTTTATGGCCCAAAATAGAAGAGAACTATCCGGGCGTTGGCGCAAAACTGTCGGCAATCGACGCGGCGAAACTCCATGAGCGGGCCGTAAAAGGCAACCGGCTCCCGCAGGTAAAAGCGCAGGCCCAGCATACCTACGGCACGTACGAGGGGAGCGCCGGTGCATTTTTTCCCCAGGCGGGGTTCTTTAACGTAAGTGGATCGACCGTACCTTTAGATGGCAGCACCGTGGCGGCCAATACCTTCGGCTCCGCCACGGCCGAATGGGAGCTGTTTTCGTTCGGGAAACTCCGTAAGGAAAGCGAAGCTGCGGGTGCCCTGTACCATAAAGCGGTCAGCGAAAAAGATGCCTACGTGCTCCACCTCAAAAAAGCGGTATCCGAACGGTACATTACCCTGTTGTATACCGATGCCAAATTGAACTGGACAGCGAAGAATGCCAAACGCCTCGATGACATCCGCAAAATCACGTCCGGCCTGGCGGCATCCGGTTTACGCCCGGCAGCAGACAGTCTACTGGCATCTTCGTCCTACGTGCAGGCGATGGGCGAACACGATAAATGGCAGGGCTTCAAAATCGCCTCACTCATTCAACTGTTGGAGTTATATGGCGGTGATACCGTCGATTATGCCGCCTCCATCGGTCGTTTCAGCAGCCCGGCGGCGGGCTATCCAACCGGGGAGAATACGATCTCCTCCGCTCACCCCATATTGCATGCATTGGATCAGCAATCCCAGTATTACGGGCTGAGCGGTGAAGCAGAAAAAAGGTCGGCATGGCCCTCCATCCGCCTGCTGGGCGGTTATGCCCATCGCGGTACGGGCATTGGTCCTAACGGAACGGTATCGGGTGCATGGAAAGACGGCTTCAAGAACACCGCCAACAATATGCTGGCGGGCATCGGCATCACCTGGAATATCAGCAGCCTGCACACCAGTCGGTTGAGGGGCGAAGCGCTTTACAAAGAAGCGGAACGTACGGCACGGCTCCATGCACAGTACGAGCAGACGATGCAGGCCGACCTTTCCGCATCGCAGGCGAAAATTCATCGGCAATACGAACAGCTCCAGAAAACCAGACTTGCCGTCAGGCAATCCCAAGCGGCTTACGGCATGTACCTGGCCAGGTACAAAAGCGGCCTGATCGCGCTGAGCGAACTGCTGCAGATCCGTACGTTGCTGGAACAGGCGGAGAATGCCCACATTGAGGCGTCGCGCGACTATTGGATGCTACTCGCGTATGAGGCAGAACTGACTGCCGATTTCGATTTTCTGTTTAACAATCTTTAATTCTTGCGCATGAACCTGATCAGATTCGCGTTACGGAAGCCGATTGCCATCCTCGTCGTGGTGCTGGCGATCGCCTTCTTTTCCTACAACACGATAAAAAAGATAAACGTCGATATTTTTCCTGAAGTGGAATTACCGGCCATGTACATCGCCATGCCCTACGGGGGGCTTTCTCCGGCCTACATGGACGGATTTATGGCCAACGAGTTCCAAAAGGTGCTGCTGTTTGTCAGCGGGGTGAAGAACATCGACTTCAAAAGCGTGCAGGGCCTGACCCTCATGAAGCTGACCTTTTATCCGGGAACCGACATGGCACAGGCCGCCGGTGAGGTATCCACTTCGGTCTCCAGGGCAATGGGATTCCTGCCGCCCGGAGCCGTCCCCCCGATGGTGGTGCGGTTTGACGGCAGTTCGCTTCCCGTCGGACAACTCGTTTTTGAGAGCGACCAGCGGTCGGTCAATGAACTGCAGACACTCGCGATCACCCGCATACGGCCCATGTTTACAGAGATTCCCGGTATCACGTCACCCGCACCTTTTGGCGGCAACATCCGTTCCATCGTCATTAATGTTGATCCTGAAGCGATGCAGGCCAATGGGCTGAGCCCCGAAGACATCACGGTGGCCATGACCCAAAACAGTCTTCCGTCACCCGCCGGAAACATCCGAATCGGGCAAGAAAACCTGATGGCTCCCATCAACTCCATCGCCAAAAGTCCGGAAGAGTTTCTGAAAACCCCGGTCAAAACAGGTGACAACCGTACGGTATACATCGGGGATGTGGCACGTGTGGAGGACGCTGCCGATCAGACCGTCGGGTATGCACTCGTCAACGGCAAACGGTCGGTGTACCTGCCGATCATCAAAAAGGCCGATGCATCCACATTGGATGCCGTCGAGAACCTGAAAGCGGCCATTCCGATGCTGAAAAACCAGCTGCCCGAGGATGTGGACATTCGGTATGAATTTGACCAGTCCACCTATATCTCACGCTCCCTATCCAACCTGATCCACGAGGGAATACTGGGGGCCGTCTTTACGGGATTGATGATCTTGCTGTTTCTGGGTGATACCCGCGGTGCCATCATTGTTGTCCTGACCATCCCCATCGCCATTCTTTCGGCCGTTACGGCGCTGCACCTGTTCGGACAGACCATCAACATCATGACGTTGAGCGGCCTCGCCCTGTCTATCGGCATCCTCGTGGACGAGGCCACGGTAACAATCGAGAATATCTACCAGCACATGGAAATGGGCAAATCCAAACAGCGGGCCATCGTGGACGCCCTGTTGGAGATATCCATTCCCAAACTCTTGATATTGCTCTGTATCCTCGCCGTACTGACGCCCGCCTTTATCATGACCGGCATTCCGAAAGACATGTTCATGCCCCTGTCGATGGCGGTGGCATTCGCCATGGTTGCCTCCTTTTTGGCCTCCCAGACCTTTGTGCCGATACTGGCCAACTGGATGATGAAAAACAAGCCTCACCAAGCGGCCCATTTGCCGCGAAAGCGGGCTTTCTTTGAAAAGTTCCGGGTCAATTATTCCTACCGGATGCGCAGATGGTCCACGAAGTCGCTCCCGCTTTTCGCCGTATATGTGCTGGTTGCCGGCGGTATAGCTGCCCTGCTGCTAACGGTGGTCGGCACCGATGTGATGCCGGTTTCCAACAACGGGGATTTCCAGATCCGCATCCAGGCCACACAGGGGAGCAGGCTCGAAAAAACGGAGCAGATCGTTCGGAGCATCACCGACGATATCCGGACGTTGGTTCCCGAAAAGGGCATTCACATCACTTCGGCATTTGTGGGGATGCACCCCGCCGGGTCGCCCATCAATCCCATCTTCCTTTTTACCAATTCCTCCCATGAGGCGGTGTTGCAGGTATCCGTCAATCAGGATGTATATGATGGGTCCATGGAAGATTTGAAAGAAAAGGTCCGGAAAGCGATCGCCGAAAAGCATCCCGAAATTGCCTTCAATTTTGAACCGATGGAGCTGACCGAGAAGATCATGGGACAGGGGGCAATGACCCCGATTGAAGTAAAAGTAGGTGCAAACCAAGTGAAAGGCGCCTTTGCCCACGCATCAAAGATTGCAGCCAACCTGAAAGCAGTCCCTTATCTGAGGGATGTCCGTATCGCCGAACCCATTGCCTACCCCAACCTGGAGATTGAGGTTGACCGCGACCTGGCCGGGCAGTTCGGACTGACCATGCAGGACATCACCCGGAGCCTGGTCACCGCCACGTCATCTACCCGCTTCACGGACAAGAACCTTTGGATCGACCCGCGGTCGGGCCTGGTATTCCAGGTACAGGTGCAGATACCGGAGGGTATCATGTCGTCTGAGGAAAAACTGCGGTCACTGCCCTTAAAAAGAGGAAGCCTGCGCCCCGTCCTGGAAGACGTTGCGACGATACGCAGGGTGACCGCCCCCGCGCAGGTAAATCGGAAAGGCCCCAACCGCTATGTAACGGTGGTCGCCAACGTCTACGGAAAGGACCTGGGTACGGCATCCCGGGCAGTGAAACAGGCCATTAAAGCGGTGGGGGAACCGCCCCGCGGAACCACGGTATGGACCGAGGGCACGTTGCAGCTGCTGGACGACACGCTGGACAGCTTGCTGGCGGGCCTGGGTGTCGCCATTATGGCAATATTCCTAATGCTATCCGCATACTACCAGTCTTTCAAAGTACCGCTGATCATCCTGTCGGTTTTACCCGCGGTCATTGCCGGTAGTCTGATCCTGCTTTTCCTGACAGGCAGCACGCTCAATCTCCAGTCGTACATGGGAATCATCATGTCGCTGGGAGTATCGGTGTCGAATGCAGTCCTGCTGGTCAACCAAGCCGAGTATTACCGCAGGCACCTGGCGCTGAAACCCGTCAATGCGGCCCGGTTGGCTGCGTCATCCCGGTTGCGGCCGGTATTGATGACCGCCGCAGCCATGTTCGCCGGCATGCTGCCGATGGCGATGGGCCTGGGTGACGGAGCCGAGCAGGTTGCGCCCTTGGGCAGGGCCGTTATCGGCGGACTGATCGCCTCCACGGTAACCATTTTGCTGCTGATTCCGCATTTCTTTTCGTCACTCATGTCACGGACAACCCTGGTCAGCCCGTCATTGGATCCGGATGATCACGACAGCAGGTATTATACCGAAGAATCCGCAAAACAAACAATATCATAACACGTAACACAATCCAACCATGTATCAACGCATTTCAAGAAATAGGACATCAACCATCCGGCTGGCCCTGGTGGCAACGCTGGCTGTGATTTTCACGGCATGCTCCCAAAACAAGCGGGAGCAGGCGCAGAAAAAGGAAGAGAAGCCGATCACCTATCCCACGGCTCCGGTGCAGGTCCTGAATCCCGAATACGAGATCGCCGTTCCGGCAGAACTGAAACCCTATGAACAGGTGGCCGTGCACGCCAAGGTCATCGGGTTTGTCAGGCAGCTGCATGTAGACAGGGGTGACCACGTTCGCAAAGGGCAGCTTCTGGCGGTGTTGGAAGCCCCGGAAATGGAACAGCAGTACCTTTCCGATAAATCCGCCGAGCAAAAGGTATACAGCGACTACCGCTATGCCAAGCAGGCGTATGAGCGGCTGGTGGATGCTTCCAAGACAGCAGGAGCCGTGGCAGACATCGAACTGGAGCGCGCCCGGAGCGCTATGGAAAGTGCAAAATCCGCATACGATGCCGCGAAAGCGGGCACGGCCGGGACCGCGCAGTTGCAGCAATACCTCCGCATTACCGCGCCCTTTGACGGCGTGATCACCGAACGCAACGTGTCGGTCGGCGCATTGGCCGGAACAGCAACCAATACGCCTTTGTTTAGGATGGCGCAGGGTAATAAACTGCGTTTAACGTTATCCCTGCCCGAAAAACACGCGGCATCTGTAAAACCGGGCATGCGTGCCACATTTACCGTAGGTTCACAGCCCGGCAAAACGTTTGACGCGGTGCTTTCGCGTACATCGGGTTTGCTCGATCCGCAGGACCAATCCCTGACGCTGGAGTTTGACGTAACCAATTCATCCGGCGAATTGCAGGGGGGCGACTATGCCCAGGTCAAATTGAAATTGCAGCGCAGCAATCCCTCGCATTGGGTGCCGGGAAAAAGTGTTCTGAATACCCAGTCAGGAACGTATGTCCTCACGCTGAACGATCACGAGATCAAGCGCATTCCCATTAAGGAAGGTATCCGCTTGGATACCCTGACGGAAGTATTCGGCGCACTCTCACCGAAGGATCAGGTTATGCTGAAACCATCGGAAGAGATTCCGGAAGGGCCGCTCAAAAATTAGCGGTAGTCTGGGAAATATGGATTAATAAAAAGATTTTAGTATATAGCAACTAATTGAGAACATATCATGAACATGCAATTCAAAAATTTGGCAATCCGTTCCGGTCTTTTCATGATGACAGTCATGACATTGGCTGCCTGTGGAAACACGGATAAAAACAAGCAGAACAACGTAGAAAGCAAAAGTACAGCGACAGAAGAAGTTACAGCCGTGGAAGCTCCCGAAGCTTCCGGTATTTCCTTTAAAGATGAAAGTGGAAAAATTGTATCGTTGCCATCCTTAAAGGGCAAGGTCGTATTCATCAACTTTTGGGCAACGTGGTGTCCTCCGTGTATCCACGAAATGCCGTCCATCAACCAGCTGAAGCAGTCTTTTAAGGGCAATGAGGACATCGTGTTTCTGATGGTGGATGTGGACAACAAGATCGCCCAATCCACTGCATTTATGAAAGAGAATAAATACGATTTGCCGGTGTACGTTCCTGCCAGCGACATCCCGTCTGATTATTTGGGAGGCGCCATCCCGACCACGGTCGTTTTGGATAAGAAGGGCGAAATGGTCGGCCGTATGGAGGGCGGAAGGGATTATACCGATCCGCGGATCATGGACGCCTTGAATGAGCTGATTGAAGCCGATCAATAACCGAAGCACTCAGAATGTTTCCGCGGTTAGTTCATGGTTTGCCATGGCACCCGCGAGGTTTCCTGTGGCAACGGCGTAGGCTACCGAGCGCATCATACCGGCATTATCCCCGCATGCAAAGACACCGTTAACTGTCGTTTTCTGCATCGTATCCACTTTAAGGTGCCCGTTTTCAGTCAGTTCGCAGCCCAGCGAAACCGGGATATCTGAATGCTGCGTAAACGGGATTGCTGCATAAACTGCATCGAAATCCAGCTGCTGTCCATCACCGAGTACCACCTTTTTAAGGTGTCCGTTTTCGTGTATGATTTCCGAAACCGGTGTTTCGATAATCCCGATGCCACGGTTATTCAGTTTTGCCACCTGTTCCGTGTTGAATGCTGCTTTGCCCGAGGTCAGTACCGTAATTCGGTCCGTCAGGTTATTAACCAGCGAGGTTATGTGAAATGCCCGTTCACCGTTGGCCAGGATCCCGGTTTGTTTACCGCGGAACTCATACCCGTGGCAGTAGGGGCAGTGGATGACGGATATCCCCCAACATTCCGCGAAACCTTTGATATCCGGAAATATATCGCTTATTCCCGTTGCAAAAATGAGTTTTCTTGCATAAAATTGGCCGTCGGCCTGCGTTGCGATGACAAAGCCGTCCCCTGTTTTTTTCCCGGAAAGGGCGAGGCCGTTCAGGAAGTGTACGGTTCGGTACTCCAATACCTGTTTTTTTGCTTTTTCAGCGATCGTCGCAGGTTTCTCGCCGTCCTGCGTGATAAAGTTATGCGAATGCGGCGTTTGGAGGTTGCATGGCCGGCCGCTGTCAAGGACCAGCACGCTGCGCAGGGAGCGTCCCAATGCCATCGCCGCTGAAAGGCCGGCGTAGCTGCCACCGATAACGATTACATCGAATTCTTTATTTGTTGCCATATTGTTGATTTTGATAATACTTTATTGTTAAGATGCATCTGAGTTGCAACAAATATAATGTATTTGAAATCAGTAAAAAAATATAACGCAACATGGCTGCGTTATTGAGGTTGTTTATTGCTTTTTTGTGATGATATTTTAATTTTGTCAAACTTTATCCCACCTTTGTGCTGATAATTGGCCAATCCGATGATTCAATTTTTAAAGGACAGTACATTTGCGGTAAATGAAGTGATTAGTAGGTCATGGGATCTGCTGAGGCAACGTTATTTTTCGATCGCCGGCTTGTGCTTCTTGCTTTTTGTCACATCCAATACGTCGGGTATTTTGGCTTTTTATTTCAGTGAGGTCAACACCTTCCTGAGTGTGTTCATGGCCTTTCTTTTTGCCATCTTATATTTCGGTACGCAACTTACGCTCTTCAAATATATTTTTACCCTGATTGACCGTCGGGAAAAAATACAGTTTACCGAAACCATTCCAAGCACCAAGGAACTGTTGTATTTTTTTACAGCAATGTTCAGTATCGCGTTGCTCGCGTTGGTGTTTTACCTTGTGATCTCTGTCATTGCATTTCCATTGGTCTACGCAAACATAGAGGTTTCGCTGATGGTCAGCATTGCGCGGGTCGTTTCGGCTGTCGTTATCTTTGCTTTTTTACTCCGTGTGGCTTTTTACCCATTTTTTATCATTGATCGGCATGCGGAACCCTTCCGGGCCATACGGCTTAGTTTTGCACTCACAAAGGGAAATGTGACCAAACTATTGCTCATCTTAGCATTTTTTGCCATTTTGCACCTTTTATATTTATATTTCAACTACGCGGGCTATCCGATGGTGTCAACAGCGTTAAGTTTGGTTAATTCATTTTTGGTCGGGCCGTTATCCAGTGTAGTGGTTGCCGTAGCTTATCGCAGTATGATGGCGGATTACCGGGGCGGTGACGATCCCGAGTTGATGAAAAATATTATTTGAGTCGGAAGTCCGGAAAACGGAAGACAGAAAGACGGAAACACATTTTGATAAAAAAGAAAGAAATAGCCCTGCTGGGGTCCACAGGGAGCATAGGCACGCAGGCGTTGGAGGTGGTTCGTGCATACCCCGAAAGGTTCGATATTCAGGTGATTACCGCTGCAACGAATGCTGAATTATTGATTCAGCAGGCGTTGGAGTTCCGCCCGAAAATGGTAGTTATCGCAGACGAGGGCAGGTATCGCCAGGTAAAGGATGCGCTTTCGGGTGTATCTACCACCGTGTTGACAGGAAGAGAGGCGCTCGATGATGTCGTTGGATTTTCCTCGGTCGATCTGGTGATTAATGCGTTGGTTGGATCCGTGGGATTACGACCAACGGTGGCGGCCATCGTGGCTGGAAAAGATGTGGCTTTGGCCAACAAGGAGACCCTCGTGGTGGCTGGTGAGCTGGTGATGGATTTGGTACGGAAACACAACATTAACTTGTTGCCCGTTGATTCGGAACATTCGGCCATTTTCCAATGTTTGATGGGGGAAACCGAGAATCCAATTGAAAAGATTTACCTCACGGCGTCGGGCGGTCCCTTCCGTGGAAAAAATAGGGAGCATTTAGCTTCCGTAAGGCCGGAACAGGCGCTGCGTCATCCCAACTGGGTGATGGGCGCCAAAATCACAGTTGATTCTGCCACGTTGATGAACAAGGGCCTGGAGGTCATTGAGGCAAAATGGCTGTTCGGGTTAGAAACGCGACAAATTGACGTGGTGGTTCATCCGCAATCCATTATACACTCCCTGGTACAGTTTAAAGATGGCAGCATCAAAGCACAACTCGGATTACCCGATATGAAGCTACCCATCCAATATGCACTCACGCATCCGCTTCGGGTACAAAACAGCTTAAAACGCTTCAATTTCATGGATTTTCCCACATTGACGTTTGAACAGCCCGATCGGGAAACATTCCGGAATCTGGCGTTGGCTTACGATGCATTGGATGCGAAAGGTAACATGCCCTGTATCTTAAACGCTGCCAATGAGGAAGTCGTGGCAGCATTTTTGAAAAGTGAAGTTGGATTCCTGCAGATGAGTGATATTATCGAAGAAACGATGCAGACTGTGCAATACCATGCGGCACCATCGTTAGACGATTATACCGAAACCGATCGGAGCAGTCGCGAAATTGCAAGGACACTGATTACAAAAAGCAAAAAAGTATATCAAATAGCAAAATAAATTAAATGGGTGTATTGATCATGATTGGGCAAGTGTTATTGGGCTTGTCCATTTTAGTTGTACTGCACGAGTTCGGCCACTTTTTGGCGGCCCGTGCATTCGGGATTAAGGTTGAAAAGTTTTATTTATTTTTTGATGCCTGGGGAGTTAAGTTATTCAAATTCAATTTCAAGGGATGTGAATACGGCATCGGGTGGCTCCCGCTTGGTGGATACGTAAAGATTGCCGGAATGATAGACGAGTCCATGGATACGGAGCAGCTCAAGGGTGAGCCCCAACCGTGGGAGTTCCGTTCTAAGCCGGCTTGGCAGCGCCTTATCGTGATGGTGGGCGGGATTATCGTCAACGTTATTTTAGGAATGTTTATCTTCTGGATGCTGACGTATAAATATGGAGAGACTTACGTAGATAATACGAAGCTGGTAAACGGGATTGCTCCGGGTGTTATTGGCCAGAAAATTGGATTGCAGGCAGGTGACCGCATTACCGAAATCGACGGGCGACCGGTATTGCGGTTTGATGAGCTGCTCAGCTCAAAAGTGCTGATGGGCAATACAACCCTTACCGTAGAAAGGGGTGGCAAAGCTATCAGTATCGATGTGCCCGGAGACATTCTTAACGATGTAGCTGATCACGATCGCAATGAATTTGTGGGACTCCGCTCCCGCACAATGTCAGTTGATTCCGTGGTCGCGGGAAGTGCGGCCGAGAAGGCGGGAATGCGTGCAGGTGATAGCATTCTGACGATTAATAATACGCCGGTTCCATTTTGGGATCAGGTAAGGGGGATGATCGGCAAAAGTGCAGGCAAGGAGATAACGCTAAGCGTGCTGCGTGGTGGGGATACGGCCATCGTGCAGGCTACCGTACCGGAAGAAGGTACACTCGGCTTCAACATCCATGCCGATACGGATTTTCCTTATGTAACTACGCATTACGGCTTTTTCGAATCATTACCCATTGGCTCGGCCAAGGCTTGGGGTACGTTGATTGACAATGCCAAGGGATTGGGAAAGATAGCCAAGGGTGAGCTGCGGGCAGATAAAGCAATTTCCGGCCCGGTACGCATTGCTACCATGTTCGGTTCAGAAGTAAACTGGGTGAAATTCTGGACGTTGGTGGGATTGCTGTCAATGGCGCTGGCGTTGATGAATTTCCTGCCCATTCCTGCACTTGACGGCGGGCATGTATTGTTTCTGTTGGTGGAAATGATACAGGGTAAACCGTTGAGTGATAAATTTTTGGAAAAAGCCCAAATTGCAGGGTTCTTTATTCTCTTGGCATTGATGGTGTTTGTTTTCGGGAATGACATTATGAAGATTATAAGTAAATAAACTAATAAATATGGAAAGAAGACGTTTCATCAAACAAGCTGGAGCCGCGGTTGCTGTAGCGGGAGTGGGAAGCGGTTTGTTGGCTGCCTGTGCCTCACCGACTTCCAAGCAAGAAAAGGATCAAACTACTGAAAATCAAGAAACCAATACAACGATGGAAAACAACGAAGTAATTGCACACTATGTGCTTTTTTGGCTCAACGATGGGCTATCTGAACAGGAAATTAATGATTTTTCCGGTTTTTTTGAAGAATTAAAAGGTATTCCTGGTATCAAATCGCTTCACTATGGGCGTGCCGCAGCTACACATCCCCGGGATGTAGTCGACAATAGCTTCACTTACAATCTATTGGTGTTTTTTGATGGCATGGACGAAATCAATGCGTATGAAACCCATCCTGTCCATTTAGCTGCTATCGACAAATATTCCAAATTCTGGAATAAAGTGGTTGTGCATGATTCCGTCGTGAAGCAAGCAGTGGTTTGAGTTGAGTAAGGATAGAAGGAACAAGGATTAACCGAAAGCTGAATATGGATGGACAACATCGCAAGGATATTTATCCGGGGCTGGCGGTAGCTATTATTCTCAAAAAGGACCAACGTACAGGGAAGCTAACGGAGGGTGTCGTAAAAGACATCCTCACGTCAGCGCCTTTTCATTCCAGGGGAATCAAGGTGCGTTTGGAAGACGGGCAGATCGGACGTGTGGCAGAGATCTTAGATTAACCGTGTTCTTTACACCGGCATAGATACTTCTTTGCGTTCGCCGATCTGTTGCCGCCACATAGCATAGTAAAGTCCTTTCATAGTAAGCAGTGCTGTATGATCTCCAGTTTCTGCAATTTTTCCCTTTTCCAACACAAAGATACGGTCGGCATGCATGATGGTCGACAGACGGTGGGCAATCATGATCGTGATGTGCTGCCGTTCGGCTGTGATACGGCGGATCGTATTGGAGATTTCTTCTTCGGTAATCGAATCCAATGCGGAGGTTGCCTCATCAAAAATTATCAGATGCGGTTGCCGTAGCAGGGCGCGTGCGATGGAAAGCCGCTGCCTTTCACCTCCCGACAACTTCAGCCCACCTTCACCGATCACGGTATCCAATCCGTTATCTGCCCGCGCAAGGATGTTTTGTCCGGCTGCTTTCTGCAGCACATCCATGATCTGTTCGTCGGTTGCACCGGGATTTACAAACAACAAATTTTCCCTGATTGTACCTGAAAACAGCTGCGTATCCTGGGTCACGAAACCGATCTGATGACGGAATTCATCAAAGTCTATGCGGTCGCCGCGAAAGTCATTGTAGAAAATCTGCCCCTCGCTCGGGCGATACAAGCCAACCAACAGCTTCACAAGTGTGGTTTTACCAGCACCGGAGGGCCCCACAAAGGCGATGGTTTCTCCACGCTTTACTTCGAAAGAGATACCTTCCAGTGCAGGCCGGACAGCCGATTGATGCTGAAAATGCACATTTTCAAATCGCAGGCTCATTATGGCATTTAGTTTTTCCGGATTGGCAGGTTGAAATTCGGGTTTCCGTCTGAATAGTTCCTGCAGGTTATTCAGTGAAGCTTCTGCTTCACGGTAGGAGAGGATAATGTTGCCCAGTTCCTGTAACGGGCCGAAGATGAAAAACGAATAGAATTGCATCATCATCAATTGTCCCACGGTAATCTGATCTTTATATACAAAAAACAGCAGGGCAAACATAATACACTGCTGCAGGAAGTTAACGAATGTTCCCTGAACAAAACTTACCGCCCGGATGCTTTTTACTTTACGCAGTTCCAGCTTGAGGATTTTTAAGGTTGTGCTGTTCAACCGCCCGATCTCCTGTTGGGTTAACCCCAGGCTCTTGACGAGTTCGATATTGCGCAGTGATTCGGTAGTGGAACCGGATAAGGCATTGGTTTCATTGAGGATATTTTTTTGGATAAGCTTAATTTTCCGGCTCAGGTAGCTCGTGAGAAAGGCCAGTGTGACCGCTCCGGCCAGGTAGATCAGCGGCAATGAAGGACTTAACCGGAATGACACAATCACCACGAAAACAATACCCACCAATGTGGCAAACAACACGTTTACGAAATTGGTGATAAACTTCTCACAATCCGCCCGCGCTTTTACCAGCACAGACAATGTTTCACCGCTTCGTTGGTCTTCGAAGTCCTGGTAGGGCAATTGCAATGCATGCCGAAGGCCATCGGTATAGAGTTTGGCACCGAACTTCTGAATCACCACATTGACGACATAATCCTGGAAAGCCTTGGCAATCCGAGACACCATGGCTACGCCGATGATGAGCAATAGGCCTATGGTTATCCCCCTGAAAAAGGCTGTATCGGCACCTTCTGCGCGGAAGCCGGCCGCTTTATTGGCGTAGGGATCGATGATCAGGTTACCAAGGATATAAGGGTTCAGCAGGGAAAATATCTGATTGATGGCCGCTAGCAGAAGCGCTAGCAGAATCAATCCCTTGTATTTACTGAGATAAGATAAGAGCAGTTTCATTCGAAAATAATTAGCGGCACAATGAATGTGGAGAGGCCTCGGCAATTATGCGGCCATTTTTTGCGTATCATCGTATAGAGCTGTCTGCTTCCATCTCGACGTCATTTAATTTTACCGCAGTCAGACAATGGCAGGTCGTTTTGTCACACTCGTTAAAATAGCTAAGTTTGTTGTTCCATTAATTTGCAGCGTACCATGTCAGACGTATTAAAAGCCCATTTAGCAAGATTTATTGCCATTAATGACGATGAGTTTGCTGAAATATTATCCTATTTCGAGCACCGGCGAGCGGGAAAGAAGGAAAATCTGCTAACCGGGGGGCAGATTTGTGGGTGGCATTATTTTGTCAACAAGGGAATCCTTCGTAAATTTTTTATCACTGACAAAGGGTCAGAGCGCACTACTGAATTTGCCATTGAAAACTGGTGGATGACCGACCATTTGGCTTTCGAAGCCCGGTCGGTATCTCCTTTTTATATCCAGGCGGTGGAACCAACGGAATTGCTTGCCATTAGCCGTGATAAGCAGGAAGAAATGCTGCAGCGGCATCCGCTGATGGAAAAATATTTCCGATGCGTTTATCAGAAAGCATATGGAGCTGCCCAAATGCGGATGAAATTTCTGTACGATTTTTCCCGGGAAGAGCTGTATCATCATTTCCGGAAAAGCCAGCCGGAGTTTCTGCAACGTGTCCCGCAATATCTGATTGCCTCTTATTTGGGTTTTACCCCGGAATATTTGAGTGAAATTCGCAAGAAAAGCGTTTCTTAAACCCGTTTAAGTTTTTGCTGGTTGCTGTTCCTTAATTTTGTGTTCTCAAAGCTTACGAAACAAAATGATGGAAAAACGCATTAACATCCATGCCATTGCCCCGCAAGCATACGACGCTGTGCTTGCCTTAGAGAAGTATTTGGCAAAATCCGAAATTTCGAGGACACTGAAAGAGCTTATCAAAATCCGGGCTTCCCAAATCAATGGCTGCGCCTTTTGTATCGATATGCATACCAAAGATGCGTTAAAGAACGGAGAAACCAATCAACGCATCTTTTTATTGAATGCATGGCGCGAAGTATCCGGATTTTTCACCGAAGAGGAACGGATCACATTGGCTATGACCGAGGAAATCACGCATATCAGCAAGAACGGATTGAGCGATGAGACGTATCAAAAAGCCATAACTGTTTTCGGTGAAAATAAGGTTGCTGAAATCATCATGACCGTCGTTACCATCAATGCATGGAACCGGATTGCCGTGAGTACCCGAATGGAGGTTGCCGGATAATCGGAATGACCGTGTGTCAAAAGATTTCCTGTAGGAATTCTTCGAAATCCGAATCTTTATCCAACCCGAATTTCTGCTTTAATCGATATTTAAACATCCGTACACTCTGAGGAGCCACATGGAGCACCTGTGCAATTTGCTTCGTTGTCATCTTCAGGTGCAGGTAAGCACAGTACCGCAAGTCGAGCGGTGTCAGTTTCTGCACGGATTTTTCAGACAGGCGGCTGAAGAAATTAGGATGCAGGTCCTGTATCTGCATCTTAATATCTTCAAAATCGGCGCGCAGCAGCATTTCTTCTTTCAATAGCTTCTGTATATGCCCGGCATCGCCTTCCTGTATTCTGTTTTGGATTTGTTTTAGCGTTTCGTTTTTATGCTCGATAATCAACGAGTTGGTCAGCGCCTCTTTTTCAAGTTGCTGGCGTTTCAGGTCCAGTAGTTCCTGTTCTGCTTTTAACCGCGCTTGTTCTTCTTTCTCCAGCCGTATTTGAATGGCCATCGTGCGTTCAGCGTCTTCCTTTTCCTGCTGGAGTTTTCTTTCACGCTCCATGGAATACCGCAGTTTAAAACGATACGATGAGAACATGAAAACGAGTCCGAAAAGCAATGCTACAGCAATTCCACCATACAGGTAATTTTTACGTTTACGGAATTCGGCGCGTTCATTCAGCAATTTCAGTTGCTGGTCTTTCTTTTCGGTTTCGTACTGTATTTCCAGTTTTTGGGCATTCAGCAGTTGCTGTTCATCAAACGACTTCTTCAATAGTTCTTCCGCTTTCTGCTGATAGGCGATTGCCGATTTTAGATCATTTTTCTTTTGGGCAATCTCAGCCAGGTCTTTATTAACTAAATATTCGAGTTTGAAATAATTTCCATCGCCACGCATCAGTTGGCCCAGCCCCTGCAACAGGTACTGCTCCGCCAGTGAAAGATTTCCCTCCAATTTGGCGAAGCCGCTTTTGATACCGAACACGTTGATCCACATGTAGGCAAAAGCGACTTTGTTATTGAGCTTTTCTTCAGCAAGACTGAGGTAATCAAACGCGTTTTTCTTACGCGTAGCCAGCTCTTCCGAAGAAAAATCCAGGTAATAATTGGCTAGATTGATGCAGGTGATGACAAAGGTGTTCCCGCTCACTTTTTCGGGATATGTTTGATAAAGGGAAAAAGCTTCGCCTAAATAATGGTAAGAGCTATCCAACAGGTCTTTTCTGTTTTTTTTTCGATAGCGCGCCTGGTACATGCTGGAAAGACCGTTATTTACATTCGCCTGTAGGTTGGCGCTGTTGGCCCGGAGGGCGTATTGTCCACACGTCCGGATATATTTTTCCATTTTTTCCTCATCGTTCCATTTACTATACACGCTGTACAGCAGGTAATTAAGGTGGTATTTTGTGATGGGGTCTTCGTCGTTTCCGTCTACATACCGCAGTCCGATCAGTGCGTCTTTCACTGCTTCATCCGGAAGGTTCAACCGATTGTTGAGATATGCTTTGGCCCGGTAGGCAACGGCTTTTGAGGTTTTCTTTGAAGTATGCTGTGCATGCTCCAGGCTGAGGTCGAGCGTTCTTTTTCCGGCTAAGAGGCTATCCATGGAGGTATATAGTCCACTTTGATAGGCATATAAATACGCGAGATCGTCGGGTGAATCAGTCTCCCCGATGGCTTCTTGCAGCGTAGATAACGCTTCCTGTGATTTATTCCGTGTTTGCAGTTGCTCTATTTTTTCAAGCGTTGCGTGGGTCGCTTGTGAAATATATTGTGCCCATGCCAATGAACACTGCAAAAGGAAAAACAGCAACGGTACGATATGGATTAACTTCATATAACTTCGCTATCTGAACGAACAAATTAATGAAACCGTCATGATTTTCAAAAATCACACAGCGAAATAATTAAATCATGACAGCTTCATCGCCGATAAAAAGCAAATTTAATAGGATGAAAAAAATCCCAATGTAGAATTTTGCACCTATCAGCCACAGGTATGCGTTGTGAAACGAATAGCTAAGGCTCGTCGTAACCATGGTATAAATACAAAGCTCCATACGTCCAGTTCGGTCCCTCCAATCCGGGATAATTGAATCGGTCCATCATTAGCGCGACATAGCGGAAAGGGTAGCCGTCTGGCAATTCCACTACATTGGGCCAAACCCGGGTGCCGGAGTTTTCATCCCATGGGGGAAGATCCATTTTCAATGTGCCCACTTCGTGAAGTTGGGGATATGAGTAGATAAATATTTTCCGTTCCTGGCTTCCGGAAAAGCAATAGCGTTTTCCGCCGATACGCTGAATCGATGTTCCTGTGGAATTGTGGGTTACCGGGCCGGCGATGCGTTGATAGCCTTTGTTCCACGTACTTGATTCCAATAGGATTGCTTTATAGCCATCGTTGTTTTCGCAGGTCAATATCCGCCATTTTTCTGCCTCAGCGTCGTATAAAATGTGTGGATCTTCGATATCACCCACGATTCCGAAAGGAAGGGCCTGCATAACGGAGAAACCAAAACGCGGGTCTTTTACGCTTTGCACGGCCAATAGCTGCTTTTGCTCGTTAGGATCGGCATACGCGCTGAATCCGGTGGTAATACCACGCCACATCTTGTCGTTTCGATCATAGAAAATATGGGAAGCCACTTCGTTCCGAAGTATTTCATCCTGCCGGTCGAACAGGATAACTCCTTCAAATCGGAGATCAAATACAGCGGGATCCATGCTGAAAACACCCTGTACGTGATGCGGCAATGCACGTCCCCGGATCGTCATGGTGTACCAAATCCGGCCCTGGTCCAGCATCGGCGTGCCATCCTCATAAGTGATGGTCCGGATGTCTGCGAGGCCCATGCCACTGCTAAGTGCTGATGTTGCCTTATTTACCTGAACAGATCCCTGTTTAATCTGTGCAAACAGGTTCGACTGGAACGTGTGTAGATACTGTTTTTTGCGTAGGTCCATGCGCTGACTGAAATCCGACTGAGCAATCGGCAGGGGAAGACCGCTGTTTTGGCTATATACAGTCAGCCCACTGCCCAACATTTGCAAGATCAGTTTCCCTTCGGCAGCTAATTTACTTGACTGTGTAGCGGTGGCAATCGATTCGTGCGAGATTACCTCATTGCCTCTCATTATTGTTTGATGTACATCCGTGATATATTTTTCCTGATAGTCGATGGCGATTACGAAGCGTTCCGTTTTTTCAGCATCCGAAAATTCAAATCCGATGGCCCCTTCTCCTTCGCAGGAAGCCAGATCAAGTGTGTATGTGGCAAACGGATTGAACCCACCAAACCAGATAGACGTTTCCGTTTCGGTATCAGCGGTGATCTGCAGCTTTCCATGGTACACACGTACTTGCGCATGGGCTTCCATGTGATGGGTTGTGGGATACATGGCAGACATTCCGATGATTTCATTGGGATTGAGTGAAGCCAGCGGAATGGTGTGGGTTTCGTCAAACAGGAACCGCCGCACGCCCTGTCGTACAAAATTGATTTCATCGGGAGTCGGTTGGCTGCTGGCTGGAATGGATGTTAATATAAGCAGTATCTGAAACGCAAGAAAAACTAGCTTGAACGATCTATTCATATCCGTGTTGGTAATTGGTGGGGGCAAAGATACGGTTTTGTGGTTCAGTTGTAACCAAATGCATAAGACAAGGCGATGCCGTGGTTGTTTCCCAAGGTGGGCCTCCGGAATCCGACCGTATAGTGATAGACGAAACGGAGTTGTTCGACGGCGTAAAAACCGACGAGCAGGTTCAGCGAGGAACTGCTTCGGTAACCCGCACCGATTTCAAACCGGTTCCTTAGGTTTGCCGAAAGGTTCACATCGACTTGCAGAGGTGCACCTTTCTCGTATTTGACCAATGCATTGGGGGTTACCATGATTTCTTTATAGAAATCGGCGAAGAAGCGATATCCAAGGTATGCATAAACCGGTACGACAACTTCCACATGATGTCGGGAAGCGAGTTTGCCTCCGAGCAGATTGGGAACCGATACCCCAACATAATAACCTACTTTATTGTAGAGGATACCCGCACCGATGACCGGAATGGTTTCAGACAGGTTTTCCGCAAACACCGGATCGTCCGCTGTACCCAATTCAAGTAAGTTTTCATGGAGCCGCTGAATTCCAGCGGTCATCCCGAAGGAAAATACGTGTTTATCATAATCCCCCCAAACGTGTCGGCCGGGTTTTAAGTCAAACAGGAGCTGATAGGAATATACCACGGTGGCAGTGGTTGCCGAGGTTACACCGATTCTGTCATCGATAACTGCGGCGCCTAGGCCCATCCGACCGTTCGATAGGGGGGATTGGAAACTTAACGACGAGCTAGTGGGTGTACCTTCGACTTTCCGGGTATGTCGGTCATGACTAAGACTGACTACCGATCCGGGGGTCATACCCGCGTAGGCAGGGTTGATGATGAACGGATTGTAGTTATACGCCGGAAACAGCGGAGTTTGCTGAGAAAAAGCAATTCCTTGGCTGAATAAAACTGCCCATATAGTCACAATATAGTTCTTCCTATTTTTCATTAGCGCTTAAGTACCAAAAAGCCTTCGACTTTTTTCGTTTCTTGATTGTCGCGATATTGGATGATGAAAAAATACGTACCGGCAGGTAATATGCCTGCACCCAGCCGTGTCAATTGGTTGGCAACCCCCTTAAATACGCGGGATTGATTATCGTACTGTCTGATTTCAAAAATCCTATCGCCCCATCGATTGTAAATGGATACCGTATTATCGGGATATTGCTCAATTCCATCGATTTCCCAAAAATCGTTGATTCCATCGCCATTAGGAGAAAAGCCATATTTGGTCCGGCCGACATCTTTGCCGGTTTGGTTTTCATCGGGGATGATAACAAAGCGGGTCTGGGAGCATCCGGTTGCTTCGCCGGCAGCGTTGAAGGGCACGACCGACAGGTAATAGGGGGTGTTTTCTGCAAAATCAAATGCAGGATGGAACACGGTTCCCATTACCGTTTCGTTGTCTGCGATTTCCGTTCCGCCGGGTGTGGTACCAATGGAGATGCGGTATCCCTCGGCTCCTTCAACCGCTGTCCATGTAATGCCCGCATCCAGCGAAGTACTGCCCGCTCCATCTATCGGACTTGTTACGGTGGTACAATCGGGCGCCCGAAGCAGGGTAGTGGTTGTAAAGCTGATCTCCGTGCACCCCTCGGCTTCCCCGGCGGCATTGAAAGGCACAACGGTTACGTAGTACGTGGTGTTCTCTTCCCAATCGGTTGTCGGGGTATAGGTTGTTCCGGTTACTTCGTCACCGTCCAGGATGTCTGCCCCGCCTGTGGTAGTGCTGATGTAAATACGATAACCATCGACTCCGTTGGTCACCGGCCACGTAATCCCCGCATCCAGTCCGACATCGGTCGCTTCATTTTCCGGAAAGGTAATGGGTGTGCATTCGGGTGCCCGGAGCAGGGTAGCAGTCGTAAAGCTGATCTCCGTACATCCCTCGGCTTCTCCGGCGGCATTGTACGGAACAACGGTTACGTAGTACGTGGTGTTCTCTTCCCAATCGGTTGCCGTGGTATAGGCAGTTCCGGTTACCTCTTCACCGTCCAGGATGTCAGTTCCACCGGCTGTGGTACCGATAAAGATACGGTAACCATCGGCTCTGTCCACCGTTGACCACGTAATCCCCGCACCCAGCCCGACATCAGTCGCTTCATCTTCC
>Ga0182746_1000331_pt1 | contig 73328 bp, 54 predicted proteins | sample eDN3rd30CBELigOP_FD_128881 | JGI IMG/M metagenome (GOLD analysis project Ga0182746, IMG submission 128881) | Enriched Organic Plus compost microbial communities from Emeryville, California, USA - eDNA 3rd pass 30_C BE-Lig OP (version 2) (version 2) ...
ACAGGAACAGCGGCTGATCAAATTGGACTGCTCGGATTTTTCCCACGAATACATCCCCTTCAACAACCCCGAGCTGCGCATTGTACTGTTTGACACACAGGTAAAGCATTCCCTGGCCTCCTCAGCATACAACGAGCGGCGCGAACAGTGTGAATATGGAGTGTCGCTTATCCAAAAACACCATCCGGAGGTAAAAAGCCTCCGGGATGCGACCCTGGAACAGGTAGACCGCTATGTAAAACCGGTAGATGAAGTGGTTTATAACCGGTGCCGCTATGTGGTATCGGAAATAACGCGCCTGCAGGACGGATGCGATGATTTGAAAAGGGATGATTTCGAATCGTTCGGGAAACGGATGTTCGAAACGCACGACGGATTACAGCATCTGTATGAGGTAAGCTGCGAAGAGCTGGATATCCTGGTAGATCTGGTACGTGATAACGATGCCGTGCTGGGGGCACGTATGATGGGGGGCGGCTTCGGCGGCTGCACCATCAATCTGGTCAAGGCGGCCGAGGTAGATCGTGTCGTGAAAGAGGTAACCCACGCGTATACAGAAAAGACCCACAAAGGAACACAAGCTTACATTGCCCGTATTTCGGCTGGCACAGCCCGCATTAACAGCTAACACACAATCTGACACCGATGACGCACTACCGATTGCCAAACGCACGTGATTTTGAGCACCAACTTGCAGGTAAGTCCACGCATTTGATCACACTGGAAAACAACAGGGGGGTAACCGTTGCGCTAGCTGACTTCGGTGCGCGTATCGTAAGTATCCTTGTACCGGATAAGCTGGGCAATCCCACGGATGTGGTACTGGGCTTTAATTCCATCCAGGAATACCTTGCCGCGGATGAAGTTTACCACGGTGTAACGGCGGGGCGATTTGCCAACCGCATTGCCAATGGACGCTTCACCCTTGAAGGGGAAACGTTTTACATAACCCCCAATAACGGACCGAATGCGCTCCATGGAGGTGCCAACGGTTTTCACAACCGGGTATGGGACCGGCGTGTCGTGTACAAGGAAAAGGCCGACTTCTATTACGTATCCGCCGATGGCGAAGAAGGATTCCCGGGCAAATTGTCTGTAATGGTTAAATACCGCCTCACAGATAACAATGAACTGGTCATTACCTACCGTGCCGAAACCGACAAACCTACGGTGATTAACCTGACCAATCATGCTTTTTTCAACCTGCACGGAGAAGGTAACGGAAATGTACTGGATCATCTGCTACAGATCCAGGCGGATGCTTACCTGCCCGTGGATGCCCGTCAGATCCCGACGGGCGTACCCGAACGGGTAGAAAATACCCCCTTCGATTTCCGGAAATTCAAACCCATCGGTCAGGACATTAATGTCCCTGATGACCAGTTGGCCAAGGGCAATGGGTATGATCACAATTATGTACTTAACCGGGATGTAACTACAGCTCAGCTACCGGCCGCTACCGCCATCTCTCCCCTCACCGGTATCCGTATGGATGTACTGACCACCGAACCCGGATTGCAACTGTATACCGGCAACTTCCTGAGTGGTAAAGACAAAGGAAAACAAGGGGTCTCCTATGAAAAACACGGCGCTTTCTGTCTCGAAACACAACATTTTCCCGATTCGCCCAATCAACCGGATTTTCCCAGCACATTGCTTTCGCCGGGACAGGTATTTCAATCGGAAACCGTATACCGCTTTTCGATTGTTAAGTAAAAAAGTCGCTGGATGCGTGCCGTACTGCTGATCGGAATTTGAATCTTCGAAAGAAAGGGTTAATTTTAACAACCTTTGAAATCATGATACTGATTGTAGACGACAAGATTGAGAACATAACGGCCCTGACAAAAATCCTGATTTCGCAAAATTTCGATGTGGACTCAGCGTTGTCGGGAGAGGAAGCCCTAAAAAAAGTGCTCAAAAACGAGTATCAGCTTGTCATACTGGATGTGCAGATGCCGGGCATGGATGGATTCGAAGTAGCCGAAGCGATTTCGGGAATCCGCAAAACCAGTGAACTGCCTATTATTTTTCTTTCAGCGGTGAATGTCAGCAAGGCATTCATCACCAAAGGATACACATCCGGGGGCCATGACTACCTGGTAAAACCGGTAGACCCTGACATTCTCGTACTCAAAATACGTACCTTCATCAAACTCCAGGAACAGACCAAAGAACTTGCTCGCATCCAGCAGGACCTGCGTAACGAAATCGATCAGCGCAAACATGCGGAAGAAAAGAAGGATGAGCTGATGGGTATGGTGAGCCACGAAGTAAAAACGCCGTTGACCTCTGTAAAGGCTTACATCCAGCTCGCAGGGGTAGCGGTACACAGCAACCGGATGGAAAATGCCCTCCAGTTTATCAATAAAGCGGATAGCCAGATAGATAAACTCAACCAAATGATGACCGCTTTGCTGGATATGGCAAAAATGGAAGCGGGAATGCTGGATTTCAACGTCGGGGAGTTTAATCTCAACCAGTTGGTAGACGGTGCACTGGATATTTTTATACAAAGCAATCCGGAAAGGCAGGTGGTGCGGACCGGAGATGCAGACATCGTCCTGCGCGGAGACCTGCTCCGGCTGGAACAGGTGATTCTCAATTACCTCTCCAATGCCGCAAAGTATTCACCCGAAACGGAAACCATCGGTGTTGCCATTCAGAAGCGAGCGGATAACGACGTGGAGATCTGTGTAACGGACAAAGGGATCGGCATTGCCGAAGAAGACCAGGGCAATCTCTTTAAAAAGTTCTACCGAACCGAGCAATCCATTGCCGAATACCGTGGGATGGGAATGGGACTTTACCTGTGTGCGGAAATCGTCAAATTCCATGGCGGGACGTACGGCGTGAAAAGTAATCCCGGGGGAGGGTCTACCTTTTATTTTACGTTGCCCGTTGACCTGAATGAACCGATTGTTAACCCCCCAATTGCATGAAAAGCAACACAAACAGAAACCTGAAAATCGGCTTCGGCTTATCGATTCTCTTGTTGATCTTCAGCTCACTGATTGCCTACCTCTGCATCGACAGGCTGCTGGAAAATTCGGCATTGGTGCGCCAAACCAACCAGATAACCCGTACGCTTGAACAAGTGGTAGCAAGCATCCAAGAAGCGGAGACCTCCGAACGGGGCTACCTGATTACGGACAACGTCCTGTATCTCGACCCCTATTCCGCCGCCTGCCAACGCGCGCACCAGTTATTGGATGAAGTGATCCTCCAAACGAAGGACAATCCGGTACAGCTGGAAGCGGGGCGGAAACTGAAGGAGACCTTAAGCCTGCGCATCGAGCGTATGAATGCGATGATCGATGCCAAGGAAAAAACCGGCACCATCAACGAAAAAGACATGGAAGTTGGCCGGGCCTATATGGAAGATATCCGTACACTGTCCAACCAGATGATTACCGAGGCCACCGGTCAGTTGCAGATACAAACGGAAATACGCGACCGGTTTGCCCGGTATACGCCTGGCGTCATCGTATTGGCGGCGATGCTGGCCATCCTGATTGCAGTGGTATTTTACATACGGATTGTACGGGACATGGCCGAACGCAGTGCGCTGCACACCGCCCTGGAAGAACAGGACCTGCAAATGAAGCAACGGCTTTCCATCATACGGGAAATTGCCTCCCAGATCTCAGCCGGTGATTATTCGGTGCGGATCAACGACGACGAGAAGGATATGCTGGGGAGCCTGGCAGGCTCGCTTAACCGGATGGCGGAGTCGCTCGCCCTGTCTTTCGAGCGTCTTGCAAACAACGAATGGCTGCAAAGCGGTGTGGGGGATCTGAATGAGAAAATGGTGGGCGAAAAACAGGTAGAGACCCTCTGTGAAGACATCATTACCTTCCTTGCCGAATACACGGGCTGCCATACAGGCGCGGTTTACCTGCTGAACGAGCATCACCTCGTTTTGCAAAGCGGATATGCGTTGCAGGCCGATAAGGTAACCCGTATTGCTTCCGGACAGGGTATTGTGGGCCAATCGTTACGGGATAAAAAGGCGATCGTACTAACGGATATTGATGAACATTCGGTCATCATCTCGCATGCGAGTGGCGGCATCAAACCCGCAGGTGTAATCGCCTTTCCGATTTTCCACGAACGCGAGGCAATCGGCGTCATTGAGCTGGCAGCATTACAGCCCTTCTCCAAGCAGTCGCTTTCCTTTTACAACCTGGCAGCACCCAACATCGGTACCGCCATTTATGGAGCCCAAAGCCGTAAAAAATTGCAGGAACTGCTCGAAGAGACCCAATCCCAGGCGGAAGAGCTGCAAGCCCAGCACGACGAGCTGGAAAACCTGAATTCTGAGCTGGAAGCTCATACCCAAAAGCTCCAGGCATCTGAGGAGGAACTCAAGGTACAGCAGGAAGAGCTCCAGCAGAATAACCTGGATCTGGAGGAGCGGAACCGGGTAATCCGTGAACGCAACGCGGAAATCCTAACTAAAGCCAAGGAATTGGAACTAAGCTCGCAATACAAGACCGAGTTTATGGCCAACATGTCGCATGAACTGCGGACTCCGCTGAATTCAATCCTGCTGCTTTCACGTTACCTGACCGAAAACAGTGAACAGAATCTAACGGAAGATCAAATGGAATCTGCCCGTGTTATCCACAACTCGGGCAATGGCCTGCTGCAGCTCATCGATGAACTGCTCGACCTTTCTAAGATCGAAGCGGGCAAAATGGACGTTGAATATACCGCAGTAAGCCTGGCCGACGTACTTAACAACTTGGAGAGTACCTTCCTGCCGGTGGCCAACGACAAGAAACTCGACCTGCAGATCACACACTCCCTTCCGGATGGGTTCCTGCTAGATACCGACCGGATGAAGCTGGAACAGATCCTGAAAAACCTGCTTTCCAATGGACTGAAATTCACCTCCAAGGGGCACGTTAAGCTGTCTGTTGCAAAAAGCACCCAAGACCCTGAATTGTTGGAATTTAGCGTTGAAGATACCGGTCCGGGTATTCCCGAAGAGAAGCGCTCACTCATCTTTGAGGCATTCACACAGGGTGATGGCTCCACCAAGCGGAAATACGGGGGTACCGGCCTGGGGCTTTCGATCAGCCGGCAATTGGCCCGCCTGCTGGGTGGTGAAATTTACGTGACCAGTAAACCGGGCCAAGGTAGCACCTTTACCTGTACCGTACCAATGTCCAAACCCCAACCCAAAGAACAGGATGCCGCCGAGCAGCCGCTTCCTTCTCCTTCGCCTTACCTGGTGCCCGTGGTACCCGATCCTGTGCCCGATGACCGGGACAGCCTGACCCCGGAAGACCACTTGATCCTCATCGTGGAAGATGATACCGTTTTTGCACGCGAATTACTGCGGTTTACCCATAGCCAACACTATAAAGGAGTAATCGCGGTACGGGGTGACGAGGCCCTGGACCTGGCCATCCGGTATGCGCCAAGGGCGATCCTGCTAGACATCAAATTGCCGGTTAAAGATGGCTGGCAGGTCATGGACGAACTGAAAGCAAACCCGCAGACCCGGCACATACCGGTGCACGTCATGTCGTCGCTGGAAGCAAAGAAAGAAAGCCGCGCACATGGGGCCGTGGATTTCTTCAGCAAGCCGATTGCGATCACGCACATGCGCGAAATGTTTAAAAAACTGGAGGCGATCTGGGCGGACGGTCCCAAAAAAGTGCTCATCGTTGAAGAAAACACCAAACATGCCGAAGCGTTGGCTTACTTCCTGCAATCGTTTCAGATCTCTTCGAGCATAAAACACACGGTGGATGAAAGCGTAGCGAGCTTGTTGGGCAACGAAGCCGAATGTGTGATTCTGGACATGGGCATACCCGCCAAAAATCCGTATGACCTGCTGGAAACGGTCAAACAAAATCCGGGGCTGGAAGACGTGCCCATCATTGTATTTACCGGCAGGAACCCTTCTCCAGCCGAGGAAATGCATATCAAGCAATATGCGGATTCCATTGTGGTTAAAACCGCCTATTCTTACCAACGGATTATTGATGAGGTGGCAATCTTCTTACACCTGGTGGAAACACAGCAGGATAACCTCACAAAAACGGGTCAGTTGCAGCTTTCCGCACAGGATGTGCTGCGTGGCAAAACGGTGCTGATTGCCGATGACGATATCCGCAACATCTTCTCACTGACCAAAACATTGGAAAACCTGGGGATGCAGGTAATATCGGCTACTGACGGCCGGGAAGCGCTGGAAAAACTGGAGGAACACCCCGAAACCAACGCCGTGATCATGGATATGATGATGCCGCATTTGGATGGCTATGAAAGCACTGCCAAAATCCGGAACCACAGCCGTTTCAATCGTTTACCGATTATTGCCGTGACGGCAAAAGCCATGATGGGCGACCGCGAAAAATGCATTGCTGCCGGAGCTTCCGACTACATTTCCAAACCCGCGGACATAGACCAATTGATTTCGTTGCTGCGCGTGTGGCTATACGATGAACATGCGTAGCCCGCTTGCTACGCGACCAGCGCCTGCAACGCTTCGTTTACCCGGTCAAAGCCATAGGTGGCTACCACCCGGTCAAACGCTTGGCGGATTTCGGCATTGCAGAGGTTTCCGATACTCCCTTCATGCGTATGGTTTACTTCTTTTTGGGGTTTGAATGTACCGGCTTCAATGGCCAGGCCGATGTTGCGGTACGCCTCCCGGAACGGGACGCCGCGGAGCACTTCGTTGTTGACGACTTCCACACTGAAGAGGTAGTCGTACCTGGGATCATCGAGAATCCCCTCCTTAACCTGGATATTTTCAAGCATAAAAGCTGTGATCTCCAAGCACTCATTCAGCGAGCCGAATGCGGGGAACAGGTTTTCTTTGAGAAGCTGCAGATCCCGGTGGTATCCCGACGGCAAATTGGTGGTCATCAACGCAATTTCATTGGGCAAGGCCTGTATTTTGTTGCAGCGTGAGCGCACCAATTCGAAGACATCCGGATTTTTCTTATGCGGCATGATACTGGAGCCGGTGGTGAGGTGATCGGGAAAGGTGATAAAACCGAAGTTCTGATTCATGTACAAACATACGTCCATTGCTAACTTGGCAAGGGTGGCCGCGATGGCGCTCATGCCCTGCGCGAGGATACGTTCAGTTTTTCCACGACCCATCTGGGCATAAACAACGTTGTAGTTAAGGCTGTCAAAACCGAGCAGCTCCGTGGTCATCTGGCGGTTAAGCGGAAAAGAAGATCCATACCCTGCCGCAGAACCCAATGGATTTTTGTTACACACTTTCCACGCGGCCTGTAACAGCTCCAGATCATCCACCAGACTCTCCGCATAAGCACCGAACCAAAGGCCGAATGACGAGGGCATGGCGATCTGCAGGTGTGTATAGCCAGGCAGCAGCACGTGTTTGTAACGTTCGCTCAACGTGATCAACCGGTCGAACAATACTTCGGTATTTTTGACCAGCATTTCGATTTCGGCGCGGAAAAACAACTTGAGATCTACCAACACCTGGTCGTTGCGCGACCGGCCGCTGTGAATTTTCTTTCCTGCTTCGCCCACGCGTTTTGTCAACAACAGCTCGACCTGCGAATGCACATCTTCCACCCCCTCGTCAATGGTGAATTCGCCGGCTTTGACTTCGTGGTACAACTGCTTAAGCCCCTCCTGAACCCGCTTCAGGTCATCGCTATCCAGCAAGCCGATACTGTGCAACATGCGGGTATGCGCCAACGAGCCCAAAATATCTGCTGCGGCGAGCTGCAGGTCAAGCAACCGGTCATTGCCCACGGTAAACGATTCAACAAACTGATTTACATCGGTATTCTTTTGCCAGATTTTCATTCGAATAAATTGTTTTTTTAAAGGCAATGAAGCTTGCATAAATTATTTTTCACATCTTGCATGCTTTCAGCGGCGTTCAAGAGATCGCTTCGCTTAGTTCATATCCTTTGGTTATGGTAATTTATGCAGGTTTCATATGCGTTTCTTCGCTTTTCGCGTGAAATTTCTTCCCGTCGCCAAAAATACAAATAGCTTGCGGGATTTTGGCCCGTTGGCGTATATTTTAGCGTAATGCCTGTTTTACAGGCATTTTTCTTGCTAAAAGGTATAAAGCAGATCAATAGGTGAGTGTTTACTCACTTATTTTTAAAAAAACTTTTTGCGTTAATCATTTATATTCATACGTTTGTAGCCATGACAGGGGAAAATGGTTTGGTTCAAACACTTTTTAACTTGGTTTGAGAAGTAAGTGAATCATAAATTACTCGATATTGTAAACATAAATTGATGATAGACCGCCATGTCTCAAAACTGGGATAACACTCGCTAACCAGTTATAAACCTATTTGTTTATTTTTTTGCAAAAAACGGCAACAAGCATGGGAAAGCTTGATGCCGTTTTTGCTTTATACGGTTATCACGGTTAACTTTTCTGGGTGGCCAGCCTGCGCCTGATTTTGCTTAGAAACTCTGGAGTCATTCCCAGATAGGCAGCGATATAGTGCTGTGGAATGCGTAGTGCAATCTTGGGGTACTGTTTTATAAATTCGACATACCGCTCTTCGGCTGTTTGGGCCAAGGTACGAATAAGACGATGTTCCAGAGCAGACAGATGACGCTGGATCATTAACCGGAACACGCGCTCGAACTGCGGAACACGCTTCAGCAACTCTTCCTTGCGGGCGGGATTCAGCGTTAACAATTCGCTGTCTTCCATGGCTTCAATATACAGCAGACTGGGTTTGCGCTCGTGGAAACTGCCTATATCACTCACCCACCAATCTTCGATGGCGAACTGCAGGATCACCTCACTGCCGTTTTCATCAATGTAATAGCTGCGGATACAACCGCTGACAATATACGCCTCAAAATCACATACCTCTCCCTCCCGCAGCAACAACTGCTTTTTCCGGACAGACCTTGGCTTAAGCAGGCTATTGAATATAGCGATCTCTTCGGACGAAAAGCGGCCGCATCGATTTACATATTCATCAATAGCCGTAAAACCAACCATAATACTGCCAGATATTGGAAATTTACCTCCCATCAAACTTACTGTTTTTTTCATTTCAACTCCAAACACCGGAATGCAATTTCTTGTCATAGGTTAATGTGCCACGATGAGGGGCTGCCTACCTTTGTACCAAACAGGAGGAATACACATGGAAAATAAAATTTTGGGGATACACCACATTACAGCCATTGCAGGTGATGCCCAGCGGAACCATGATTTTTACACCCGCGTCTTAGGCCTACGGATGGTCAAAAAGACGGTAAACTTTGATGACCCCGAAACATACCACTTCTATTTTGGCGATGAAACGGGAACACCAGGCACGATTCTTACGTTCTTTCCCTGGGGCAACCGGGTACGTCGGGGGTGGCGTGGCACCCAACAGGTAACGGAAATCGGATACGCTGTGCCGGAAGGAAGCTTGGCGTTCTGGAAGGAACGGCTGGAAAAAAACCACGTCATCCTTAACAATGTGGCCTCAAAATTCGGAGAGGAATACCTCACTTTCCTGGATCCGGATGGGCTCAAACTGGAACTTACCGTACCCAAAGAGGCAGACACGCGCATACCCTGGGAAACCGCTGAAGTGAAAGCGGAACATGCTACGCGCGGATTTCACCACATTACGATTACGACTGTTAAAAAAGACGCCACGGCACGTGTGCTGACCGATATTTTTGGATACCGGCTATTACAACAGGAAGTCAACCGTTTCCGCTTCGTTACCGATGCGGTGAAACAGGCCGCGCTCGTCGACCTAGTAGAAGCACCGGGAGAATCCGTTGGATTTGTAGGCGGCGGATCGGTGCATCATGTGGCCTTCCGCGTAAAAGACGAGGCTACCCTCATGCTATTCCGCGAAAAAGTGCTTGCACAGGGACTGAACATTACGGAAAAAATAGACCGGAATTACTTCTATTCCCTGTATTTCCGCGAACCGGGCGGTGTGCTGTTTGAGATTGCCACAGATAACCCCGGCTTTACCGCCGACGAAGCCGTCGGTGATCTGGGCACGGGCCTGAAATTACCCTCACAATACGAGGGGTACCGGAAACGCATTGAAAGTGTGCTACCGCAATTGGATTAGTGATCATGTACACACACGAGAAACAAATTATACAAGCAGGCAAATTGGCTGCACACGCCAAAAAAGCAGTGGTGCTACTCCATGGGAGGGGTAGCACCGCACAAGGTATACTTTCCCTCCAGCGTCACCTGCAGCTGGAGGACGCCTTGCTACTGGCGCCCCAAGCGACCCATCATTCATGGTATCCCTATAGCTTCCTTGCTCCTAGGGCAGATAACCAGCCTGCATTGGATTCGGCACTGGCGTTGGTGGATGAGGCAGTAGCGGAAATCATCAAATTGGGTATTCAGCCGGCAAACCTTTATTTTCTGGGGTTTTCCCAAGGTGCATGCCTGACCCTGGAATATGTAGCCCGGCACGCCAAACGCTACGGCGGGGTTGTCGCTTTCACCGGTGGACTTATCGGCGAATCATTGGACAAAGCGAACTACCGGGGCGATTTCGCAGGTACACCCGTTTTGGTTACATCGGGCGATAACGATCCGCACGTACCCTTACACCGGATCGAGGAAAGTATAGCGATCCTACGGAGCCTCGGCGCAGCCGTCACCGCGGAAATCTACCCCGGGAAACCGCATAGCATCAGTGCGGACGAAACGCTGCTAGCAAACGAACTGCTGGTTAAATAACCGTCAGTCTTTCAGGTAAAAGCGCTTTTCCTGTACATCGCGTGAGTTGGTTCCTACGAAGACTATAAATTCACCGGTTTCTGCCACATGTTCCAAATCGGCATTGTAAAATTTGAGATCTTCTTCGGTGAGGTCAAAGGCCACCTGTTGTGACTGCCCGGGCGCGAGTTGAATTTTCTGAAATCCTTTGAGTTCTTTGACGGGCCGGGTTACCGATCCGACCAAATCGCGGATATACAACTGCACCACCTCCTCACCTGCATAACTGCCCGTATTGCTTACTTCTACACTTACCTGCAGGTTGCCGTTCCGCAGGAGCGTATCGGCACTCAATACCGGTTCACCATATGCAAATGTGGTATAGCTCAGTCCGTATCCGAAGGGATAAAGTGGATCATTGCTCACATCGAGGTAATTGGAGCGGAATTTCTGAAACCACTGGCCATCTGCTAAAGGCCGGCCGGTATTCTTATGGCTATAGTACAGCGGAACCTGCCCCACGTGCTGGGGAAAAGTGGCGGGCAGTTTTCCGGATGGATTTACATCTCCGAAGAGTACATCCGCTACGGCTTTACCGGTTTCGGTACCTCCGAACCATACGTTCAGGATAGCGGGCACGTGTTTGTCTTCCCAAGTGAGTGTAAGCGGACGGCCCGTAAAGAGGACAAGCACCACAGGTTTGCCCGTTTTCAGCAACTCCGCCAGCAAACGTTGCTGCACAGCAGGAATACCGATGTCGGTACGGCTGGAGCTTTCACCGCTCATCTCGGAGCTCTCACCCAGTGCTGCAACGATGACATCGGCCTGCCTGGCCACTTCCACTGCCTCGGCAAGGATTTCGGCTTCCGGCCGTTCGTCCCGCGGAATGGTACGGCCAAAGAGGGTGGCCCGTTCCTGATAGGCAGCATCGTCCAGCAGGTTGGACCCCAGGTGATGGATAAGCTTGACCTGATTTCCAAGTGCGGACTGCATCCCTTCTAGCAAGGAAGGCGTGCGTTCGAGATCGGCACTCACGCTCCACGTACCGGGCATGTTGCTGCCCGTATTGGCAAGGGGGCCGATGACCGCCACCGTGCCGTGCTTCTTCAATGGCAATAGTTGGTCCTCGTTTTTTAACAACACAAACGACTTGCCAGCCGCTTCACGGGCCTTGGCCAGGTGGGCGGGATTCCCGATTTCTTCCTTCGCCCGTTGCTCATCGCAATAGCGGAAGGGGTCGTCAAACAGACCCAATTTGTATTTAGCCTCCAGCACCAGGCGACAGGCACGGTCGATATCGGCCTCGCTTACCTTCCCTTCTTCGACTGATTTCTTCAAGGTCGTAAGAAAGCCTTCCCCTACCATGTCCATCTCCACGCCTGCTTTCAGCGACCGTGCCGACACTTCCTGCAGGTCGCCCAGACCATGATCGATCAACTCATTGACGGCGGTGTAGTCGGTCACGACAAAACCATCGAATCCCCACTGATTGCGAAGCACATCCGTCATCAGCCATTTGTTGGCGGTGGCGGGTACGCCATTGATGTCGTTGAAAGAAGTCATCACGCTACCGGCGCCTGCATCGATTGCCGCCTTATAAGGCGGCAGGTACTCGTTGTACATGCGGTGGAGGCTCATATCGGTAGCATTGTAGTCGCGGCCAGCCTCAGCCGCCCCATACAAGGCAAAATGCTTGACACATGCCATCAGCGTGTTGACTGCGGTAAGGTCATCTCCCTGGTACCCATGCACCATCGCCTCGGCAATGCGTGACCCTAAGTAGGTATCTTCGCCACTGCCCTCGGAAATACGGCCCCAACGGGCATCCCGCGAGATGTCAACCATCGGAGAAAACGTCCAGTTCAATCCATCGGCCGACGCCTCCGTGGCGGCAATGCGTGCCGTTTCCTGGATCAATCCCATGTCCCAGGAGGCGGCCAGCCCCAGGGGGATGGGAAAAATGGTTTTATACCCATGGATGACGTCCATGCCGAAGATGATCGGGATTTTCAGCCGCGAATGGTTGACCGCCAACTCCTGCGCCGCCCGGATCCGGGCTACGCTGGTCATGCTGAAGATCCCCCCGATGTTTCCCTGCTTGATCTTGGATTCGACATCGGTGCTTACTGCCGCTCCCGTAGTCGCATCACCTCCGGTAACCAAGTTCAGCTGACCGATTTTTTCGTCGAGCGTCATCTGCTGCATCAGCTCATTGATAAAATTATCCATATCGCGCTTGTGTTGCTGTCCTTTGACCGTGTGTATCGTCATCCCAACCATCAGGCAGGCAGCAAAAATCAGCCGTTCAATCTGTATGTGCATGTTTTCAAAATTTGACCTGTTAATACGTTCCGCGATAGCGGTGATCGTTGCGTCTCTGGTAAATCTTCTTCAGCGGTATATGCATGCCGTCCGTCGACTCCAGCCAGTCCCAAAGTTCTTTCTTCAGCTGCCCGGCAATCTCCTGTGATGCCGGATCGCGGATGAGGTTATTCATCTCATAGGGGTCGGTCTGTAAGTCATACAGTTCATTGGTATCCCAAATTCCCTGATTGAAAATATACTTATAGCGGTCGGTACGGATGGCAAAAATGGTAGGCGTCTGCGGGAATGCCCATTCCCAATAATATTCGTAGAAAACCTTATTGCGCCATCCTTCGATGGGTTTATTCCGCAACAACGGCAAAAAGGAATAGCCCTGCATCTGCGTGGGCTTTGCGATGCCGGCGAGGTCGAGGATGGTAGGGCCGATGTCTACATTCATCACCATCTGTTTAATCTGCGTATGAGGCCGGATGAACTTCGGCGACCACGCCAATAGCGGTACACGCATCGATGCTTCGTAGGCATTGCGCTTGTCGATCAATCCCTGTTCGCCGAATAAAAAGCCGTTATCGCCCATGTAAAAGACCAGCGTATTTTCAGCCAGCCCCTGCTGTTCGAGCCATTCGATCACAGCGCCGATACTTTCGTCTACGCTACGCAATGTTTCGCAGTACTGCCGGTAAAAGTCTTCAAATGCAATCTGCCCGTCGTACATATAATCCACTCCGTGCCAGCTGTAACGCTGCTTACGTACCCACTCCGGGATACCGTCGGGGTTCGCCGGCCCGTCATACGGTGTCTCAATACCCACGTGCCTACTGCTATCCGTAGCGGTGAGGTACATAGAGGGCGGGCAGATAACGGGCATGTCTTTATAGGTACCCCGATGCCGTTCTGCGGGATTGAACTCTGCGTGTACGCCCTTATGCGAAAGATAGAGAAAAAACGGTTGACCGTCATCCAGCGTGTTTAGCCAGTCGATGGCGTAGTCGGTCAGCAGATCCGTGGTATAACTTCCCTCCGGCTGCTTCACTTCTTGACCGTTGATATTAAAGGTAGGCGAATAATACACACCTTGGTCCCTGAAACTGACCCATTGGTCAAAACCAGGCTGCTTACTGCCATCCATATTACCCATGTGCCATTTGCCAAAAAACCCGGTCTTATATCCCTTTTGCTGCAGATACTGCGGGAAGAAAGTCAAACCCTCCGGCAACGGTGCATTGTTATCTACAATGGTATGCGTATGGGCATATTGCCCGGTGAGGATCGATGCCCGGCTAGGGGAGCAGAGGGCAGTGCTTACAAACGCATTTTGAAGATGGGCCCCTTCCCGGGCCATGCGATCCATATTGGGTGTCTCCAGACCCGGTACCTTATCCATGAATCCCATAAAATCATAGCGGTGGTCGTCACTCAAAATGAAAACCACATTGTAGGGTTTATCTGTGGACTGGCCGAATGATGCTGCACACCACCAACACAAACCAAAAAACAGACCGATCTTTCTCATTTCTTCCAAAATTAATTTACACGTTTTACTTCGCTTCGCACCGATACCCCATTCTCATTGACGGCTTCGATGCTAAAATAATAAGGCTTCTGGCTATCCATCGCTTTGTAATAATATTCATTGGCGCCATGCACCATGATGCAGTTATACAGCTTATCGGGCGCCAGGCCCGTGTAGATATTATAGGCATATGCGTCGTCCACGGGGCTCCATTTCAGCCAGGCACTGCGTTTATCCTTCTCCGTCCGCAGCACCATGAAGTCGTTCACAGGAGCCGGCTTGATTCCCGGCCCCTTGCCGAACACCCGCAGGCCACTGATGGCAAACTTGCCTGTGGGCATGTGGACATTTTCCAGCCTGATAAACCGGGCCTTTACCGGATTTTCCAGTTCGACGTACTCATGGGGAATATCCGTGCGGTTCCGGCTTTTGTCTTTAAGCACGCTCCATTTGCGGCCGTCTTCGGAATAGGAGAGCACATATTGGTGATAGATTCCTTCCATTTTTCCGAGAAAAGCGCTATCGGCGTCCTGATCGGCGTAGTTGATCTGTACGGCATGCACCGTACTTACCTTGCCCAGATCGCTCTGTATCCATTCACCACTATCGCCCGTGGCGGCGCTCCAATAGGTTTTCATGCTTTCATCAACCGCGTGGTTAGCCGGATAGGCAGCCCCCAGCGTAGAGGACACCTGCACAGGCTTGTTATAGTTGAGCAGCATCCAGCCGGTGAAGCGGCTTTCAAGGTGGTTAGCCGGGCCATTTGGCAGGTATTGCGGATAATCTCCGAATGCCGTATTGCAATACATTACCCCGTCGTTGTCAAACCCTGCTGGCCATATGCCCAGCCGTCTTTCGAAGTTATTCTTTACGCCCAGGACGATGGTGGAGACATGCCAGTAGTTGCCGTCGTTGTCCTGAAAGGTAGCACCGTGGCCGGCACCACGAGCAAAACCTCCGGGTTTATAGCTCAACGGGTCAGACTGCGTGGTAAATGGGCCCAACGGGCTGTCGCCCACGGCTACGCCATCGGCATAGCCACTGAATTCGGTGCCCGGCGCCGCATATTGCAGGTAGTACTTACCGTTATGCTGGGTCATGTGCGCCCCTTCGATAAAGGGGTCGAGGAAGGTATTGTCCATGTACTCACCGAATCGCTGCCAGCCGTAACGCCAATCTTCAAGGAAATACAGTTCCTTACGCGTTCCGATGGGCGCAAAAGTCTGACGGTTGAGTTCAATGCCGTACAGCGGATAGCGGTTGCTGCTGCCATTGTACATGTAAAAGCGGCCATTGTTATCCGTGAAAAAATCGGGGTCCCAACCACCTATCGAAAAAGAGTCTACCAACGGCTGCCACTGATTTTCCTTGGGATTCGTACTCATCCACAGCGTAAATTTGTCGGTATAAGTCGAGCCGAATACCAATAGGGTATCGCCAACGATGCCCACCGCCGGGGCACACAGTTCATCGTATACATCGCCGTTCCACGGGCGTAGGAATTTCTTGGATACAAAATTCCATTTGGACAGATCGCTGCTCCACCAATAGCCCCATTGATTGGTACTGAACAGGTAATAATCCCCTTTATAATTCACAATCACCGGATCGGCCGTGGCCCGGTGCCGGCCCCATTCCGAAAAATTGGGAATGGGTGTGTAACCATAGTCGATGTTGATAGGATTGCAGTAAGTACGGGGTGCCTGGGCAAGGCTGATTCCGCAACCTAGCAACCCCGCCGCAACAACCAGCCAACTGTATTTCCACTTGTGATTCATGTACTTTTATTTTTTGCTTTTTTGCAGTCTGCTTATGAACATCACCGTTCACCGACCACCCATCACCGATCACCGTTCACTGGCCACCGATCACCCATTACCGTTCACTGACCACCCATCCCTACATCTCCGGACTTTCAAACCCCAGCTTTGTTAATCCCTCTTTAATCTCCGGTGCCCCCATGAATAGCTTCCAAAGCAATCCGCTCCGATGGTTCTCAATCATTACGGGTATGGGTCCCTGATCAATGGCGAGATACCGCTGGGGGAACCAATTATCCGTTTCGCTGTATGCATCGTAAAACCCATACTTACCCCAAACTTTATCGCCAAGCTGCTCATACAGATAACGCATTACGTCCATGCTGTACTCAGGGGTATATGGGAATGACGACAGGGCGGCCGTGGGCGAAATTACCCCCAGGTCATTATCGGGGTTATGTGCCGAATATCCATTGACGGAATAGCTTGCCGTAAATCCCCATGCCTGTTTACCATATCCCTTAAACCCTTTTGGATTTTCGATGGCATACTCACGATGGATGAGTGCCTGATTGCGGTTTAACTCCCAGTAATCGGCATACTGGTCTTTTAACCCACGTGGGTCTAACCCCAGGTAGGAATAGTGCGACCAAAACAGCGGCCCTACCCCATTGCTATCCGGCACATTGTGTTTGAGGACGATGGGATGCCCGTACCGTTCGGCGGACGACTTGATGGCACCGCTGCGCGCCCACCCTTCGTGGTACACCGCTGCCGGTATCCCGTGGGTGGGCGAAGAGGCGGCAAGGACATAGGTGATGAGGCATTCATCATAGCCCCTTATGGGATGGTTGGCAGCCCAGCCCGCCGTGGGGCTCCAGTGCCAGTAAAGCACGTTTTGCCCGCCTTGGCGGTACCAATCCCATTCAATGGCTTTCCAGAGGGCATCGGCGCGTGCAGCCAATTGCTTTTCATGTTCATCGCCCTGCTGGAAGTATTCCCGTATACAGATCAGCGCTTGTGCCATAAAAGCAGTTTCCACGAGATCTCCACCATTGTCATTTTTACTGAACGGCTTGGCCCTGCCCCTGGGCCCATCCAGCCAATGCGGCCATGCGCCATGGAACCGGTCGGCTTTTTCGAGGTAGCCGATCACCCGTTCAAACCGTTCGACACCGGCTTGCCTCGTGATAAACTGCCGCTCAATGCCTACCAATAAGGCCATTAAGCCAAACCCGCTGCCACCGATGGTAACCACGTCCCGGTCGTTTTGGGGATACACCCCATCGATGTGGATGCGTTCGCGCGCCAGGCCGGATACCGGCTCCGCACCTTCCCAGAAATATTGGAAGGTTTGGCGTTGTACCAGCGTAAGCAACGAATCATCGGATAAGGTTGACGCTTTGTTGTTTGCGTGGTCTTGCGACGAGCGTCCGTTACAGCTTGTAAGACCTAATGCAGCGATTACTATGAATACGAAAGGTGTGAGTATGTTGGTCATAAAAAAATAATCCGGGTTAAAGTTTCGGGCCGTCAAACCCCAACTTGCGCAGTCCATCCTTAATTTCGGGTGCGCTCATGAATAAATCCCAAAGCAATCCGGTGCGGTGATTTTCGATCATCACGATGATCGGCCCCTGGTCAATGGCAAGGTAAGAATCGGACACCCATTGCTGGGTACTATTGAAGGCGTCATAAAACCCATACGTACCCCAAAGCTTATCGCCCATGGTGTAGTAGAAAAACTTCAATGCCTCCATCGATTCATCCGGGGTATACGGAAATGCGGAAAGCGCGGCGGTCGGCGAGATCACTCCCAGGTCATTGGTGGGCGAATGCGCCGAGTAGCCTTCGTGATTATCACTCGCTGTAAGTCCCCATCCGCCAGTCGGCGGACCATAGCCTATGTACTTGTGGGGATTTCGGATACAGTATCGATAATTAATCAAGGTATGATTCACATTTTGTGTCCAATAATCGGCATATGCGTCACTCAACCCCCTTGGATCGATACCAAGGAAAGAATATTGGCTGAAAAACAGCGGGCCGCCATACTCAGCGCCCAACGGCAGCTCAACACCTTCGTACGTTGCTCCGTTTCGTATCTCACCGTTTCTCGCCCAGCCCTTGCTGTAAACCGTTTCGGGGATACCATGCGTGGGCGATGCAGCGGCCAGTACATAGGTAATCAAGCTCTCGTTCCATCCACGGATGGGAAGGTTCATAACCCAGGCCTTATCCGGCGACCAATGCCAGTAGAGTACATCCTGTCCATCCCGCCGGTACCAATCCCACTCCACGGATTGCCAAAGCGCATTGATGCGGTCTATCAGTTGCTTTTCGGCAGGTGTGGAAGCTGCCAGATACTGACGCATGGTAATAAGCCCCTGCATCAACAGCGATGTTTCCACCAAATCACCCCCGTTGTCATTGGTGCTAAACGGCATTACCGCGCCGGTATTCCCGTTGATCCAGTGCGACCAAGCCCCGTGGAAACGGTCGGCTGTTTCAAGGAAACTGACGATACGTTCCAGGCGTTCGACACCCTGGTTACGTGAAATAAATCCCCTTTCCATCCCCACAATCAGCGCCATAACGCCAAAACCGGAGCCACCGGTGGTCACCAAATCCCCCGAGGTATTACGCTCACGGGCCATACCGCTGTTTGGATGGGCAAAATCCCAAAAGTAGTTGAAGGTTTGCCGCTGCACCAGGGTGAGCAGCTCCTCATCCGAGATAACCGGAAACTTGGGTGCCGGGTCTAGGGTGGTATAAAGGGTCTTGGTCAAACCCGAAAAGCGTTCGCCGCCCGCACCCACCAGTGCATCCGAGATGCGCAATTCGTATTTGGTGAGTCCGTCCAATGGCGCATTGCTGATTAAAGTAACCGATTGTGCATCCGAAGCGAGACCCAGTTGGATATTGGCCGTACCTGTAGCTCCGGTCAGCGTAACAGCCTTCTCCAAAGACGCTTGGTCCACCGGGTTCGAAAAACGGAGTGTCAGCTGCAATTCCAGGGGAATATCGGTCAGCACATTGTCCTGCCCCTTATTTTCCCCATCCACCTCGATGGCGACCACCTGCAGGTCTTCCACCAGGGTCTTAAATTGGATCGCATAGACCGGTCCGCGGCTACCATCCTTACCCCGGAGTTGTTCGGAGACCGCCAAAGTGTACGTCGTATTACTGCGCAGGGGGCCACTGGGGTGCACCACCACGCTGGCCCCACCGGAAAGGAACGCCAGGCTTACCGCGACGGGCCCATCGCCGTTGCTCAGTGTAATGGCCGTATGGGCTGTAGCTTGATCGACCGGCTGCGAAAAGGCCAGGGTGATGCTTCGGTCGAGTGGAACTCCATCCACAACCGTTCCATCGAGCGCGAGGGCCACCTCGCCAACCGATACCTGTAAGAGCGTAAGCGTACCTACCGGATTTTTCTTACATCCTGCCAGTAAACCAGCAAGAAGTATAAAATAAACGAATCGTATCGGTATGCTCACGCCCATCTGCCCACTCTTAATTATCTTCAACCATCTGCTGTATTTCCTCCTGGGTCAGTGCTTTGTCGAAAATGCGCAGCTCGTCGATCAAACTGAGATCCGACAAGTGCCCCCATTCGGTAAAATTGGGTGCTCCAGAACCAATGGTAAGGATATCACAGTTTGCCCAGCTGATTCCCGGGTAGGCTCCTTGGCTTACCACATTGCCGTTGATGTACACCGCACATTGGTCTCCCGCAATCGTAAATGCGACGTGTATCCAATCGCTGCCTGCGTCGATATCCGCCGCTGCACCGCCATCAAACCAGTTGTCTGCGGCACCATTCCCCACATTGAGCTTAATCCGTTGCTTTGCACCCGCTGCTTCGCGGAATAAGCGGAAGCCGCTTGTTCGGTTATTGTTCGTCGGATCGGGAGGACTCACGGTCAAAATACCCCCGCGGTCTGGCACGGCGTTCACTTTATACCAGAACGACGCGCTGAACTCGTCGTTGATCACGTCGGCAGCCGGCAACGTTAGGTAGCCATTGGTCGCACCGGCGTAGGCACGCCCCGATTTGCCTGCTGCAAAACCCGGGCTTCCCACCTTGGTTGCACTGATATTTCCCAAAAGATCGAGGTAAACATCTCCCTCAAACGGCATGTAGAAGATCTCGCCGTCGTATTTGGCTTGATATACGTTGCTGATTTCAAAATCAAAGCTTTTGGTTGTGCTTTTGCCGGACACATCCGTAGCCGTCACTTCCACGGTATAGTCGCCAATGGGCAGTGTTTCGCTGAGGTGCGTTGCAGCTACCCTGCGGTAGTCTTTGAAGCTATCAAGCGTAGTCAATGTGTTTCCGTTGAGTGCGACGGAAATCGACGTGATCTCGATGTCGTCCTTTACCTCGAACTCGAAATTGATTTTTGTCGATTCATCTGTAAATGGAATCAGCACAACGTCTGTAGTCGGATAGCCGATGGTTACTTCCGGAGCAGACTCATCGGCTCCGGGCTGTACCGGTTGGATGTCGTCGATATAGCCGTTTTGGCACGATGTGGCAACAAACAGCAAGACGAGCAGTTTATTTAGTTTCGTGTTCATTTCAATACCTATTTAAGTTTCTAATTGGTCTATTGATTTTCGTCTCTCAACTGGGGCAGGATATCCTGTTGGTCCAATGGATACGGATAAAATCTATTCGTTGCCGCATCATAGGTACGCCCGCCATAAGAGAGCTCGGCCGTGCGATCGTGCCGCACCAGGTCATAAAACCGGACACCCCACTCACCCGCGAACTCCGCAAATTTTTCATCCAGTACCTGATCAAGCGTAACGCCGCTTAATGGACCAAGGCCTACCCGGCTGCGTACAGCGTTTACCGCAGCATCGGCCGTCATTACTGAGCTGGTGGCACCACTGGTCAACGCCTCGGCATGCATCAGCAGTATCTCCGCATAGCGGATGCAGGTAAAATTTTTATTTTCACCGTATGCGGTTCGGCCTTCGGTAAGCATGGTGGAGGGCCAATAATGCTTGCCACTGTAGAATTTGGTCCGGACGCTGTTGTTGAAGACATCGCCATCCGGGGTGGTATTGGAGATCCAGCTTGGAGTACCGGGATACGCATTGCGTAAGTTCGTGATACCATCGGGTGTGAAAATCACCGTGGTCTCAAGGCGTTCGCGCTCACCGCGGTCGAGCATGAACTGGATGTATTTCATGCTGGGTTCCCAAAAACCCCAGCCGCCACTGGCACCACTCCGTGCAGGTGTCCAGCTTGTGGGGCCGAAGAAATCCCACAGATACTTATTGGACGCACCCGATCCCGTGCCATAGTCAGAATATTGAAACTCCAACAGATTTTCGTCGTTGAGCTTGCCACGTAGTTTAAACAAGTGATAGTAATCCGGTTCCAGGATAAACAGCCCACTGTTTATGATCTGGCCGGTGGCTTCTGCTACGGCAGGATAATTTTTCAGTTCCAGGTTGGCCATGGCCTTTACCGCAAGTGCAGTATAGCGGGTAACCCCACCGCGTACATCCGATCGTTGGTTCGGCCGCATGTCAGGCAACAGCGGAATCGCCTCGTCCATCAGTGCGGAGATATGTTGCATGACCTCTTCAAAGCTAGATAGCTCCACATTGAGCAACTGAGACGGCTCCGAAGACGTGGGGATCAGGATTCTTCCCCAAAGGCGGGCCAATTGCAGGAATTCAAACCCCTGCATCACCTTGATCTCTGCAATGTATTGCTGGGCGGTCGTCGCATTGGCGCCAGCCTCCTGGTATTTCTGTATTTCTTCGATCGCGCCCTGCCAATAGATCAGGTCGCTATAGAGGCTGGTCCAGGAGTTATTCATCGCCCAGAAATTGCGGTCATACCGAAAACTATCTGCCTGCGCGAATAACGGCTGGTCACCGCGCCCACCGATGTCGATGTCATCTCCACGTACGGCAAGGGTAGGATAAACTTCCCATCCAAAGTCATACAATTGATTGTAGGCGCCATACAGCATCAACACCATATTCTGGGTTTGTGTATAGTCCGTTCCCTCAGCAATCTGCTGATTTTCGAGCGGTTCATCCAATAGGCTGCTACACGATGTGCCGAGCAACAGTCCGAAGAATATCATCGCCCCATATTGAGTATTTCGTATCGCTTTCATGTTATCTTTCCTTAATACTTTTACAGTTTAATGGTTACGCCCAAGGTATAAATGGCAGGTATGGGATACACTTCCCGATCGATACCGTCCGCCACTTCCGGGTTAAAGCCGTTATATTTAAACACCGTAAGCGGACGCTCTGCGGTGAGGGTTACCCGGGTTTCCGGCCAGGTTACCCCGTTAATTTCCTTACCCAGGAATGAATAAGACAGGCGTACGTTCTGTAGCCGGAAGTAAGAACCTTTTTCCACGAAATAGCTGCTCATGACCTGGTTCCATGCTCTGCGCAAACCGGAGGCCGACGGATAATTCTTCGCTGAGCCGCTTTCTTCTGTCCACAGGTTAGTGGCCAGGTCGGCGTCGATGTTGGTGTCGTTGGTGAAAATCATTTCACCACGCTTGCGATTCAGGATGTGATATCCCATCTGCCCTTGCAGCAACGCAGCAAATTCCAGCTTTTTATACCGGAAACCGAGGTTGGCACCCCACGTAAAATCCGGCATGTAAGAGCCCAACACGACACGGTCCTTGTCGTCAATGACACCGTCTCCGTTCTGATCCTTGAAAATCAAATCGCCGGGCACCAAGCTCTTTTCAGCAATAAAATCTTCGTTATAGGTGTCCTTAATTTCCTGTGCATTGTCGAATACTCCCGTGACCTCATACCCATAGAATGCTTGGTACGGCTGACCGACGATGGAGCGTTGGCGGAATTCAGCCGACCCGGCATTCAGGCCATCGGCACCACCGAGCCCAAGCACTTTATTTTTCAGTGTGGCGATGTTTCCACCGATGTTATAGGAGAAATCCTCAGACAGGTTTTCGCGCCAATTCAGGTTAAGCTCCAATCCTTGGTTCCGTATTTCACCCACACTGCGGCGTTCGGCAGATGCGAATACCGGTGGCACGATGGTCACCGCCAAGTTGCGTGTATCCCGGATAAAGTAATCGGCTTCCAAAGACAGGCGGTTGTTCAGGAACTGCGCATCCAGACCGAAGTTCTTCTCTACCGTAGTCTCCCATTGGGTGATAAGGTCAAAGGTCGGGTTCAACCGCCTGCCGATGATCCGGGTGCCATCAATCGCTCCGTTGTTTTCCTCCACGGTGGGCAGCCCGACGGAAGGACTGATCGCGTCATTCCCCAACTGCCCCCATGATGCCCGGAATTTCAAGAAGTCTATGCCTTCCACATCAAAGAAATCTTCTTCAGATAAAACCCATCCGGCACCCACCGTGGCAAAATTACCCCAAGTCTTCTGGAACTTGTTATTACCATCGCGTCTAAACGTAGTATATAAAAGGTAACGGTCGTCGTAGTTATAAGCTGCCCGGCCAAAGAAAGAGAGAAATTGAAGATTAGCATTGATGGCTTTATCATCTCCATCATTCGCATCCCCGATTCCGTCGACATCAAACTCGGTGGCATTGGAAAGATACCAAAACTGTTCAGCAGCCCGGGAAGGTGCTGGTGCAATTCCGGTTCCCCTGGCATACAGCAACTCTGCGTACTCACTTCGATAGGATTGTCCCAATACCACGTTTAGTTTATGCTTGCCAAAATTGTCATCGTAGGTCAGAAAATTATCCCATACCTGGTCGAAACTTGATGTATTTCTTCGGCGAATGGCCGATTGGTGTTGCGTAACCCCATCATTATATTCAAAATCGACACGCCTCGTATTTACGAAGCCAAGTCCATAGTTGTATTGTGTGCGGAATTTAAGTTTGTTTTCCCAAACATTCACCTCTGCGTGGAAGTTACCCAGCATTTTGGCCACGTGGTTTCGGTTGTCGATGTATTCCAGCGGGAAGAACGGATTCTGGCTGCCCCGGTAGCCGATCTGTTGTGCATTGGCATACTTGACCGGCGTTGCCTTGGCATTTCCTTCATCGTACACTGGCAGGATCGGTACCGCAAAATAAGACCGGAACCACGCCGTGTTTTCGCCGTTGTATTGACGGGCGGTGCTCACGTTGAAGTTGCCACCGACGTTTAACCAGTCTTTCACCTTGCTATCTACTTTTACACGAAAATTCAACCGCCGGTAGTTACTGCGCTGCAAATCCAGCAATCCCTCTTGGTTGAAGTAGCTACCACCGATGGAATAGCGTGTACTCTCACCCCCGCCATTAAACGAAAGATTATGATTTTGTATCGGAGCAGGGCTCATGATTTCGTTATACCAGTCGGTATTTACATCGGGCAGATTCGGATCGATCCGGCTGCGGCCGTACCGCTGCATGGCGTTTTGTACCAGGGCAATATCCGCTGCGCTCCCCGTTTGGTTGATGTACTGCACAAACTGCTGGGCATTTGCCATTTTCAGCACATTTTGTGGATTCTGTATCCCGTAGTATGCATCATAAACGATTTCGCCGGGTTTGTTATAGGCACCTGATTTGGTTTCAATCAGCACGACACCATTGCCGGCACGAACCCCGTAAATGGCCGATGCCGAAGCATCTTTCAATACGGAGATGGTCTCGATGTCATTGGGATTGAGGAAATCGATGTTATCGAAAAACATCCCATCGACAACGTACAGGGGTGCGGCATTTCCCTCGAACGAACCGATACCCCGCAGCCGCACGGTGGGCGACGCACCGGGTGCACCATTACTCACGATCTGAACACCGGCTACCCGTCCCTGCAAAGACTGCATCGCCTGCGCGTTGGGTGTTTTCGCAATGTCATCTGCACGTACCGTGGCAACCGCCGTCGTTAAATCCCGCTGGCGTTGCGTACCGTACCCCACCACTACGACTTCTTCCAATTCGGTGCCTTGATCCTCCAGCACCACATCAACCATTGTCCGGCCTGCAATCGGTATTTCCTGTGCGGCAAAGCCCAACGACCGGAAAATCAATGTGTCAGTGCCTGCCGCCTCAATGGAATAGTTTCCCGAAGCATCCGTCTGTGCGGCCGTAGTAGAACCTTTTACCAGGACTGTTACGCCCGGAATCCCGCCCGATGTCAGGGCGTCGGTCACTTTCCCGCTTACTCTGCTTTGCTGACCATATGCCGCAACGGACCACATGCACAGCGTCAATAAGCACGTAAATAAACTCCTCATGTTGTACTCAATTTAATTGGTTATAATAATGTGTGTTGTCCTCACCAGCAATTTGCTGATTTCAAATAGGTTACTATAAAACCCCTAAGCGGGCCTATATGTTTTACAAAAATGTGATGTATCGTCTTACATTTCAAAAAAACAGCTAACACATCCCTACATCATCCTAAAATGAATTTCTCATTTGCTTTCTAAAAGCAACTTAACAAATTAATATTCAAATAATTGACCTCAAATCTTACTTACTCACCAACAACAGTTTTGTGTATTTTATACACTATATGGAATGAGAGGTAATGATGTAGTCAATTGATAGAAGGTAACGGCTGTTCATATACAAAAATAAGTCGTTTAGGACATAATCCGATGGCGGTAAATTTTTGGTATTCAACTTGCGAGCAGGTGAGTCATGGAAAACAACCCGCTTGTCTTATATCGTCAATGGCTTATGAAACAACACGTTGTATGGGCCGATGTGATCGCCGCTGCCGCCATGGATAGTTTTGACGCGCTATACCATGAAAGTATACGCCTATTTGGCGTTTCTGTGGAAGAAATGTATAGTTTTGTTTCTCCGGACGGCCAGAATGATGGTATGGGAGAAACCTATCGGCGTGGAAAACATACACTTCGGCTCCTCAGCTATATCGAACATACGCTGGCCAAACAAAACGTCGGTATAACGGCTCTTATTGCGTCACTGTTGTTTGAGATCACCGAAAAACATAAACCGGTTCCGTTGAGTGAAAACGAATATAAGGAAGTACTAGACCGGGCACGTTCCGATTACCACCAAGCCATCACCATGGCTGACCAAGCAAGTATGAAAGCCTATGAGAACCACCTAAAAACCCTGGAAGAAGATCAGGAAGCACGGCGATTCATGGATGAAACCTGGAGATCATTTTCAGAAACGAAATTCAACCCGCATACCATTGCGGCATTTGGAACGCTGTAAACCCCAATTGACCTCATTTTGCCTGCCGTGTCATTTTTTCCAAGGCATCCCATAGATCCGCCGGGATAGCTTCCAGACCGCTGAATTGCCCTGCACCTTGCAACCATTCGCCCCCGTCAATCGTGATAACCTCGCCGTTGATATAACCGGCAAAATCAGACAAGAGGAAAGCGGCCAGGTTTGCCAGCTCCTGGTGGTCACCCACACGCTTGAGCGGAACACGGTTTTTAAAATCAAATTGCCTAGCCAGATCACCGGGCAATAGCCGTTCCCAAGCACCTTTGGTGGGAAAAGGCCCTGGGGCGATGGCGTTGCTACGGATCCTATATTTTCCCCACTCTACAGCCAATGATCGCGTGAGAGCTAATACTCCGCCTTTGGCCGCCGCCGAGGGCACCACATAGGCAGACCCGGTGAAAGCATAGGTAGTGACGATGTTCAGTATGCTGGCAGGTTGTCTCTGTGCGATCCAATGCTTACCAAACACTAGGGTACAGTTGGCTGTACCCTTTAGCACAATGTCGATGATGGTCGAAAACGCGTTGGCGGAGAGACGCTCGGTAGGCGAGATGAAATTGCCGGCCGCGTTATTCAGCAGCGCATCCACGCGGCCAAATCTGTCGAGCGTAGCCGCCACAAGATGTTCGATGGCGGCCACATCCCGCACGTCACAGGCTACCGGCAATACCTGTCCTCCGGTTTCTGCGGTCATTTCTTCCGCCGCTTTTTCCAACACTTCCCTTTTGCGGCTCGCGATAACCACCGCTGCACCTAGCCGGAGAAAATAGGTAGCCATGGCTCTTCCCAATCCTGTACCACCGCCGGTCACAACAATGGTCTTGCCGTTTAACGCTCCTTCGCGCAAAGCCCCCTGAATTTCACTATCGATGCCTTCCATCGTCCCTATTTTTTACTTTTCAAATTGTCAATAATTGCTTTCAGAATCGCCCGGGTAGCGGGAGACCACCATTGTTTAAGTAACGACTCGATGGCATCGGTTTGATCGGCTTCAAACCGGGTAATCAGCGATTGCCGTATATTGCGTTTGCTTTGCCGCCAGGCATTCCGCTCGTACTGTGTGTACTTTCCGATCTGTCGTTCAGCGACCGTGCGGATGCTTTTTGCGTCCACTACTTCATCCACCAAACCAACCTCCATTGCATCACGCGGATTAAACAATTTGCCTTCCAGCAGGTAACGATACGCCGGGGCATGCCCCAGCCAAAAGCTGTAGAGCTGGGAAATGCTCTCCGGGACAATAATTCCGACGGGTATTTCATTAAGCCCGATCACGTAGTCGCCCTGAGCCATGATCCGGTAATCACAACAGATGGCCAACACACACCCACCGGCCGGACTGTGTCCGCTGATAGCTGCCACAGCCGGTTTATCAAATGCAACCAACGTACGGATGAAACCAAAAAACGTATGCCAGAACCGACGTACCTCTTCCTCATTATATTCATACAGTGCAACCAAATCAAGACCGGCGCTGAAGAAGTCTTCCTTGCCGTGAAAAATAATTCCTTCCACAGCGGGATCTCCGCCTGCTTCGATGATGGTCTGCTGTAGTTCTTCGATCATCTGTTGATCCAATGCGTTTGACCTGCCACGATCCAGATAGATATGGGAAATCCGTTGGTCAACCGTAACCTTAACAAAATCCATGGGTATTATTCAATTGTGATATAATGTACCGCGCGCCCTAACCGACCTTTTGTGTCCAACCCTTCTACAACAATGCGATAAGTCCCCGGGCTGTCAGCCGTGTAAAATTCAAAAGAAGTTTGGCCCGACTCATCTGCTATGACATTCGGGGCCCAATGGATGGTGGTACGGAGATCCCGCATGCCTGCGAGAGAATCTGCCGGAGCACTGTAATCGGGAACGTAAAATTCGCGTACTTCATAATATCCCTGTGGGCTATATGTGACGATACCCGGCGTGTATAAATCGTGGTTGTATCCACCCCCATCACCACGTTTGGTGGTAATAATGATGACGCCGCCACTGCCTCTCATCCCATAGACGGCCGTATTGCCAATGCCCCGAAGTACTTCGACAGTTTCCACATCCATGGGATTGATCGTCGCCAATGCATCTCCTTCCAAAAACATACCATCCACCACAATTTGCATGGGCTGATCCGGTGAGCGGGTAGAATAGGGAACGCGGTTGCGGAAAATCACACCAACCAGCCGTCCCTGTAAGCAGATATCTAACGATGAACATCCCATGGTAAGCTCATCCGCAGTAAGGACCTGATCGGCATTGCCGGGCCCGTTAAGGTTGCTGGAATGCTTGACTTTATTCTTTTCGGCTTCACGGGTTACCTTGACTTCTTCCAACAAGATGGTCTTTTCCTTGAGCCCATACCGTTCCATTTCCTGAAACTGCTCCTGGGTGTTTTTCAGGTAAGCACTGATGGACTGGTTTACGTCAACGGTAGCGTCGGGCGTATTGGGGTTACGTGTTACCTGCTGCCGCGGTGATTCATCGAGGTGAATATCCACGTTTTTCCGTCCCTGTTCGTCACGGGCTTGCACGACAAATTTGGTGTCGTCAAAAAACAGCAGGCGATCAAACGCGAATCTACCCTGTTCATCGGTGACGGTATCCACAATTGCGGCGACATTGCTTGTGGACAGAACGGTAACAGTTGCGTTGGGTACCGGAGTTTTTCCATTCCGCTTGGTTACCACGCCGCTGATACGCAGATCCTGTTCCGGTTGGTAGGTAATAACCGGATTTTTACCTGCTATCAGATTTTCCCAATTGATGCGGCTCCATCCTTGGGTAAGCATAACATTGTCTAACAGCCTGCGTTTGGTTACATCCACTCCTTTGGCGATATCCGTATCTTGAAAGTAATATTCGGGGGTTTCAATATATCCCCTCACATCCGAACTCAACAAAAGTGAAGCATAGATATTTCCTTCGCGTGTTGTGGAATCCATCGGCACTTTGGCTAAATCAACCACGGCAGCGGAAAGTACAGCCACGCGGCCGGAATCCGTCTCATGTCCGGCGGTGATCCGCACCGCCACTTTCTGCCTCGATCCATAGACTTTTTGATCGGTAGTCACAGACAGTGGCAATATGGACGCTTCATCCATATTAAATATTGCCCGTTGGGCCAAAGGCTTCATCTCTGGCGCAAGCAACGTCAATTGAACGACTCCCGCAGGCAAATATTCCCAGGGGACGGAAAATACCAATTCGTTTTTCGTAAGCTTCCCTTTGGATGCGTAGAAAACGGTACCATTCTGCTGGAGCAGTAGGGTGAGTTGCTGGCCCTTCACCAGGTCATCCGATGCAAATGCCTGTATAAAAATCTGTTTTTCCTGTTCGTTATTCACTGCCAATGCATACCCCGAGGCCTGCACGGGGGGTAGCTGCTGCTCCGTTTTGCTTCCATCGGCAAAGGTTATCTTAGCCGTATAAGTACTACCTGCCTGGGGTATAAAACTGAAATTGCCCATTCCGGCGTGTACCGTCTCAAATTCGGCGATGCGCACACCGTTTTCGTCTTCCAAGTAACCCACTGCTCCGATACCTAGGCCTTCCGGCTGCAACGCTTTAAAGGCCACTTTGGCGAGGTTACCGGCCACAAGATGACCGCTTTCTGGAAAAAACTGAATACTAGGGGTATGGGAGGTAGTTTTAAGGGGAATGATCTTTTTAACCGTTTGGTTTTGAGACCGCGATAGGGTAAGTTCTATTTTGCCGGTCTTCAGATTAAAAGGCTGTTTATTGACAAAATTGAACGCGATCCGCCCTTGTTCATCGGTTTTTTCACGTCCTCTTCCGATATTCCGCTCCTCCAGAATAACTTCGTAATTAACATTCATATCCGCCATCGGCCCGCCCTTGGGATCGGTAAAGGCGATCTCTGCAGTAACCGTGTGCACGGGTGAATTCTCGTACGAAAAGGAACTGTGGGTAACGATGGAATCGGTCCGCGCATTTCCGATGGGTAATACCCGGTCAAAGAAACCTTCGTTGTCAAAATTGCGCATCCAGTTGGTGTAAGCGCGTATGCGGTAATTGCCCTCACCCAGGGAATCGGCCAATTGAAAATCGCCCATCGTTACGCCTGAAATCAACGGTATCCGGATTGACTGAATCATTTTTTCATCCGGACTGATTAGGTCTACATAGAGTATTTTACTAAGGCCTGAGAGAAAATTATAGGCTCCAATGGTTACATATCCCTTAAACCAGATATCATCTCCCACGGTATAATAGGGTTTGTCCAGATGCAGATAAACCCTTTCCTGGGGGTAATTTTCAGCATATTTACCGAGTTTCTCCAGGACTCCTCCAATGGCGTCTTCCTGGGCATAGACTGCTTTTAAAGAAAACAAAAACAGGGTAAATATGGTTAGCCAACGGTACATATATGATTGCTAAGTTCGGGTTTATATTCGAACACTCATAGTGGTAAATATAGGCAAAAAAAATATCTTTGCAAGATGAACATCCTAATTATCGGTTCAGGCGGACGGGAGAGTGCTTTTGCCTGGAAAATTGCCCAAAGTAGACAAACTGCCCAGTTATACATTGCTCCGGGCAATGCAGGCACAGGTCGATATGGCCAAAATGTGCCGCTTAAGGTCACTGACTTTGAAGGGATGGCCGATTTTGTACTCAGCAAACAAATAAACATGGTCTTGGTGGGCCCAGAAGAACCGTTGGTAAAAGGCATACATGACTACTTTTTGGAGCGGGCCGATCTGCAGCATATCCCCGTAATCGGCCCACAGCGGGAGGGGGCGCAACTGGAAGGCAGCAAAGATTTTGCGAAACGGTTTATGGTACGCCATGGTATTCCTACTGCGGCCTCCCAATCTTTTGACCGGTCTACACTGGCAGAGGGCCTTGCGTACCTGGAAACCCAAAAGCTGCCCATTGTTCTTAAGGCAGATGGATTGGCAGCGGGTAAAGGTGTATTGATCTGCGCTACGTTAGATGAGGCGAAAGCGGAACTGAAGGCCATGCTGGAAGACGCGAAATTTGGTGAAGCGAGCAGCAAAGTTGTGATAGAGGAATACCTTACCGGGATAGAGCTGTCTGTCTTTGTCTTGACCGATGGCGATAGCTACAAAGTGCTCCCATCTGCGAAAGACTATAAGCGCGTAGGTGAAGGGGATACGGGGCTTAACACGGGGGGGATGGGGTCTGTATCTCCCGTGCCATTTGCAGATAATCTGTTTATGGACAAAGTGGAACAACGCATCATCGTTCCGACGATTGAAGGGCTGAAAAAGGATGGAATTCCCTACAAGGGCTTTATCTTTATCGGATTGATGAACGTGGATGGAAATCCTTACGTGATTGAATACAACGTGCGCATGGGCGATCCCGAAACGGAGAGCGTGCTGCCCCGCATCGAAAGCGATTTGGTGGATTTACTCCAGGGTGTGGCAGAAGGCAACTTGTTTGAGCGCTCCTTTATGCTCTCTCCGAAGACTGCGGCTACCGTTGTACTTGTTGCGGGTGGTTATCCGGGTACATACGAATCAGGTAAAGCCATCAACAACATCGAAAATGTAAAGGATTCCATTGTATTTCATGCAGGTACGCGGGAAGAAAACGGAATCGTGCAGACCGCCGGGGGGCGTGTATTGGCTGTCACGGCATTGGAAGACACATTATTTGGGGCCTTGCAACAGGCTACCGCTGATGCAGGCCGGATTTATTTTGAAGGAAAATATTTCCGTAAAGACATCGGTTTTGATCTGATATAATTGCGGGAGCCCAGGTTTCCGGGTGTTTTATATGGGCTATAATTCGTTTGTATATAAAACCAAATTTAGCTAAGTTTGCAGTCCGTAAAAAACGGCCCATTCGTCTATCGGTTAGGACGCCAGATTTTCATTCTGGAAAGAGGGGTTCGATTCCCCTATGGGCTACTTAAGGAGATTCCATATAATGGATATCTTTTTTTAAGTCACTAGAAAGCTTGTGACACAAATCGTTACAATTTACCCACTTATAGTTCGATTTTTGTGAAAAAATCTTTAGGTTACCGTGTAAGACTGCCTAAAAATCTGCTTCATGGTATTTTCCCCAAGTTCGATTTCTCGCTAAGGATTTGGTGTTTTAGTTTTCTGCAAGTTTGTATTAACCTTTTACTGTAAGATATAACGGTTCTAATATTAAGACGCAGCCCGTAGTTCAATACTGGTTGGTTTAATTTCTATTTTCAGGATAGAATACCTGAGGTAGCCGTTTGGAGACTAATAAAAGATCTGACTAAGCACGGAATGGAAGATGATAGGCACAAGTTGTTGACCAAGGTTCCGATATTTTAACAAAATGATGTTTGTCATTTTTGTGACAGATTCTTTCCGTATATTTGACACGGTTTGATTAGGACAGGAAGTAAAAAGATTTGATGCGTTTTTGTGCCTATATACTATTGGTCGCTTTGACACTGCAATCATTCTATCGCAGTATCATGGCCGTTGACTATCAGGTACGTTTGCCCGAGTACCTTGCAAAATGCATAAACAAAGACCGACCCCAACTCCATTGTAACGGCCAATGCGTGTTGATGAAGAAAATAGCGGAGAAAGAGAAAGAGGAAACAGAAAAGAATTTGGTGGTATACGAATACAGTTCCCTTTATGTACATAATGGGTATACTGTCTTTGCCACTTACCAGCCGGATGAAGAAACCAGCCAAAGCCATTTCTCTCCCTACCGGATTGATTACGGGTTTGACTACAATACCCCGGTATTCCGCCCCCCGATTGGATAACCCATTCCAGCAGCGCGTAGTTTAGCGTCACCTTGAAAGATTTTTAAGGAATTTAATCTGTCGCCTTGGTAACGATACAAGGCCGAATTGATTAAGCTTGCCGCGCTCATTCCATTTCAATAAGTTTTCAAGAGACATGGGGTTAATCATCATTCAAGTGAAGAAAATAACATTTTTTCTTACCGCAATGTGCTTTGCGGTGGCGTCCTGTACAAAAGACAAGACGGATTACGAAGCGGAAATAGACACGTTGGTTCCCGAATACCATGAGTTCAAAGAAGCTGTTGCCGTCCATAGTGACGGTTATGACATCAGCATTGAAGCGCTGAATGGAACTTTCTTTAAAGGCTACAACGAAATCCGCTTGAAGATTACGGATAGCCGGACCAACGGAAAAGCAAATACCTCTGCAGTAACATTTCTGCCCATAAGGAATAATGCGGACGGGAGCAATGTTTCCTGCCCCCATCGGTACGATTTGGTTGATAAGCCGGATGACGGCTATTTTTCGGGATATTCGGTGTTTACGGATGAAAGCGGTTCCGATGGAAGTTGGGAGCTTTATATCAGCTTCACCATTGCCGGTCAAACCCATACGGTAAAACAACCTATCCCCGTTCAGGAACAGACCAACAAAAACCTGAACATAACCACGTTCACAGGAAAGGATGACCAGCAGTATTTCATTGCCTTGGTATCGCCACAAAAGCCGAAAGTCGGCGAGAACGGACTGGTCGCCGGGATTTACAGGTACAACAGACCGACCTATCCCCCGTCCGGCAATTTTCCGGATGCATCGCAGTTTTCATACACGGAGGTAAGTGATTATACCCTGCAATTGGATCCACGAATGCCCGAGCCATCCATGGGAAACCATTCTTCGCCCAATAATAAGGATTTAATACAGCAGAGTGATGGTCTATACCATGGTGTAGTCAACTACACCATGACGGGAAACTGGACATTGAATTTCATTCTGTTGAACCAACAAGGACAGATCCTGAAAGGTACGATAGTACCGACTGATTTCACGCCGGGTGTGGAGGGCGTGAAAAGCGAACTGCACATCGACATTTTATTCTAAGATGATGAAGAACACAAGCATTTCCTTTTTGGTTCTTTTTCTTGGTGTAAACGCCAATGCCCAACATTCGCATGTGCAAAACGATACCACCAAAACCCTTGAAGAGGTAACCATAACAGCCATTGCCAAACGGAAAATTGAAACCGAGATGAAGATGGCGGTTTCGGTGGATGAGTTTCTGGCCTCGTCAGACAATATCAGTTTCATCAAACGGGGTGCATACGCATGGGAGCCATTGCTCAATAACATGAGCACGGAGCGCTCCACCATCACCATTGACGGCATGCATGTTTTCGGGGCGTGTACGGATAAGATGGATCCCGTCACTGCTTATGTGGAAAGCAACAATCTTTCCACCATCGATATCACATCGGGGCAAGCCGGCAGTATGCACGGGGCAACCGTGGCAGGAAGCGTTGACCTGAAAAGGAAAAGTACACCATTCGGCCTCGAAAAGAAATGGGGAGGGGCCTACCAAACGGGGTTTGAATCCAGTAACAAACAGTTTTTCAATCTTGGAAACCTGTCCTATTCAAGCGATAGGTTTGTGGCGGACGGAAGCATCGCTTTCCGGAAAGCAGGCAATTATTACGACGGGAACAGTGATGTGGTAAACCATTCGCAATACCAAAAATTCAACACGGCGGTGGGGCTGGCGTACAAAACAGGGGAGCTTTCATCGGTAAGGGTAGATGCCATCTATGACAAAGCAAAAGACGTGGGTTTCCCTGCACTTCCCATGGATTTATGGCTTTCCCGGGCCATTATTACATCGGCTTCCTACAAACAGCTGTTTGAAGACGGGCTGCTGAGGGTCTGGGATACCAAGCTTTATTTCAATGCAGTAGAACATTACATGGATGATACCAAGCGTCCCGAAAACCTCGTCCACATGGACATGCCGGGCTGGAGTACCACCTACGGGCTGGCTTCCCGGGCGAACCTGAAACATGGCGATTACAGTTCCGAAATCCAGTTGAATGTGTATGATAACCTGTCCATTGCGGAAATGACGATGTACCCGCAGGACCGGAGCAAGAAAACCATGTTTGCGTATAGCTGGCCTTGGGTCACGACCCGTTTTGCAGGGCTTTCGATGAACAATTCATGGGATTTATCAGCAATGAGCCGATTGAATTTCGGAGGTTCTTTGGGGTGGAATTACAACCACTCCAAATATGTGGAGTTCAACTGGATTTTCCACCCCGGTACACCACAGGAAAAAAACAGGATATTGCCCGGCTTGCATGCCAGTTATCAGCTGAACATAAATCAGTTTGATTTCTCCGTTGGAACAGGTTACGGGCATCGGGCGCCATCCGTTTCGGAAGGATACGGGTATTACATCTATAACAGTTTTGACCGCTATGATTATATCGGAAACCCCGATTTGAAAAACGAGATTTCCTATGAGGCTAATGCGAGCGCAGGGTATAAAAATGAGCGGATGGACATAGAAGCCAACGTAAACTATTTTCATATCAAGAATTATATCATTGGTCGGATTTTGAGTTTGGGAAGCCCGATGAATTACCAGTCGGTCGGCGTGAAAGGTTACACATCACTGAACCATGCCAGGCTTTTCAATATGGCATTGAATGCCAACTACGATATACTGAAACACCTGCATTGGAAAGGAATGCTTACCTATGCACGGGCAACGGACGACAGGAACGGGAATCTGCCGTTCATCCGTCCGTTGAGCTATCAGACATCACTTTATTTTATGCACAAGGACTTTGGTATTCGGACTTCCGTGAATGGTGACCTTGCACAGGAGAATTACAGCCCCGAGTATGGTGAAGACCTTACCCCGGCTTACATGGTCTGGAACATCTCTGCGGATTATACGTTCAGCTTCAGGAACTACAAAGCCGTTTTACAGGTCGGAGCGGAGAACCTGTTCAACGAGTATTACAGCACGTACGCAGATTGGGGCAATATCCCAAGGATGGGGCGTAATGTTTTCACCTCTTTGAAATTCAATTTTTAAAAGGATGAAACAGGTTGTCAATGTTCTTATGATAGCTTTGTCCTTGCTGATCGGGTTTCAGCAAGCCATTGTCGTCATGCACTTTAACCTGAACCAAAAAGCGATAGAACAGGAATTTTGCATCAACAAAAACGAGCCCGGATTGCAATGCCATGGAACCTGCTATCTGAAAAAGCAATTGCAGAAAACGGGAAACGCTGACCCCGCTTCCATTGGAATTTACAAACGGGTTGATATGCTTCCTATTTCGTCAACAGAATTTGAAACACTAAACTTAACAGTTGAAATACGAAGTAACCTATCCATACATAAAGAAGTCCACTATATGGAACCTTGCCGGGAAATCTTTGTACCGCCTCCCATTGCCTGATTTAGTAGCATGAACTTATCCAAAGGATTATTAAATCAAGAACAAAATTTCAATTTTTAAAATATCACATGAACCCGACATGATTAAAATAATCATTAAAGGCTCCATCTTACACCAAAAAACAAAAAATAGCAAGATGAAAACATCAACAAAATATTCCATCCTGTTCGTTGCTATATCGGCATTAATATCATGTAGCAAGGATAATGACAACCCCGTTGCCAATAATATCACACTGCATTTCAACAACACGTTCAAGAATACGACCATCGTGCTTGGCGATGCCGCATCTTCCACGGCTACGGCAAACACTTCCGCTGAGGGACAGATCCACCACTTTTCGGAACTGAAATACGTGGTAAGCAATATCCGTCTTGTAAAAGCGGACGGCAGTGAAATCCCCTATAATATCAGCGATTTGGATAAGGGTGCAACGGTTGTGGACCATTCAAAAGCGCAGACGTTGGATTATGTGCTGACCAATATTCCGGTAGGTGAATACAGGCAGTTCAAATTCGGGTTGGGTGTTAAGCCGGAGCTGAACACGCTGGATGAGGCAAGATTCCCCAATTTCTATGCGCAGGCAGGGGCTAACGACACCGAAATGCATTGGGAATGGGGAACGGGGTATCGCTTCACGAAAATCGAGGGTTTCTACGACAGCGACCATAAGGAACTATCCATCCACACGGGAAGCACCGTGGAGGGCACCAATGGAGAACCCGACACCTATACGCAAGGGGTCGATGCATACAGGGATATCACCCTGACGCTTCCCAACAATGCGGTGGTTGGCAGGAACGCGCCACGGATTACCATCAATGCGGATTTTGACAAACTGTTGAGCGGAAAGACGAATACAATTACGTTGGGGGCGGGGAATGCGACACCGAGTATCCATACAGCAGCGAATATGGTGTTGTTTGTCGATAACCTGGGTGGAAACGGTTCCAGCGACATTTCAGGGATGTTCTCCGTCAGTAGCGTAGAAAATTAAAATCGGACTGGGAGCCACCTGAAATCACGAACAACGGTGGCTCTTTTTTAAACACATGAAAAAAGTACTCTTAATTTTATCCATCTTTTTGCTGTTGCTATCCTGCAACAGGGAGGATATCATTGAGCCAATGCCCTACGATAATCCCGAAATACCGCTCAATATACCGCATGGTTTTCCGCCGTTGAACCCTTCGGTAGACGGAAACAGGCCCACGAAATACGGTGTGGAATTGGGTGCAAAATTATTCAATGAGAAAAAAATCAGTGGAAATAACACCATTTCCTGTTCCAGTTGCCACAACCAGTCAAGTGCTTTTGCCGACAACAATGTCCAAGCCATCGGTATTCACGGCAGGGTCGGGCTAAGGAATACGCCACCCATCCAGAATCTGGCGTTTATGAAGTTCTACAATTGGGATGGTAATAAGCTTACCTTGGAAAGCCAACCGTTGGTTCCCATCATCACGCAAGAAGAGATGAACTCTTCTATCATGGAAGTCATTGGAAAACTAAGGAATGGGGGCGAATACAGGGAATTGTTCAGGAAAGCATTCGGCGACGAAAATATTACCCCTGATAGGATTTACCGGAGCATTGCACAGTATGAATATACGCTGATATCCGCCAACAGTAAGTACGATAAGGTAAAACGGAACGAGGGAGAGGCATTTACGGAAAGCGAAGCACGGGGTTATCAGGTTTTTCAGCAGAAATGCGAAAGCTGCCATAGCACGGAGTTGTTTACAGACCAAAGTTTCAGGAATGTTGGGTTTCCTCCAAACACCAGTACCGAAGAAGCCGGGCGTGCAAGGGTAACAGGGATTCCGGCAGATTATATGAGTTTCAGGGTTCCCTCTTTACGGAATGCAGAATATACCGCGCCATATGGAAGTTTTGGTCAGTTTCCGACGTTAAAAGCTGTTTTGGATTATTTTGACAACGGCGTTTTGGATGCCGACAACCTTGATCCTATTCTGAAAGAAAACGGCAATAGGATACTGTTAATTGAACAGGAAAAAGAAGATATTATTTCCTTTATCAAAACACTGAGCGATAGTACGTTTGTGGGAAAGTAGTTTATGAATAAGCATTGGCCATACATTGGAAATCAAATATATGATGCCCTCATTTGCGCCCTACGAAACCTCGGTGCTCATGGCCAAAGCCGTTTTTGCTTTTGGGCATTTACAGTGAATATGTTGGCACTGTTGCGACCGATGTCACCGCTTTATTTACGGATACAAGGCATTATTATGTGACTCATTTAATATTGCTATAGCTATGGCGTTAAAGTAATTAGTTAATTATAACAAAAGTTGCCGTGGTCTGCCATAACATATTTCGTAATACTTCCTGATGGGCTACCTGATGGAAAAGTTGTTGGTATACGTCCCTGTTTCATTGAAAATAAAACCGGAGCGATACCCCGCCGTGCAGCCATCGGTATCGGTCATCCCGCAATCGGCCTACCGGAATACCGACATACGGTGCAATCTCCATGTTATACCGTCGTAGGACAGCTGGGGCTATGTGACCGGATAGCTGGATGAATCCCCAATAGGCACTTCCCCGGTAAAGCGAATCCGGTCGTCTTGATTCGCTCCGCTCGCTGACCAGGCGCAGGGTCGTATCGCCGGATGCCATATCCCCACGCATCCATCGATTGGTTTGGAGCATATCCGTTCGCCGATCGCTTATCGCCCTGAAAGGCACGAGCCCCAACGATGCGGAGAAATTTTCCGAGAATGCATAATTCACGGAAACCGGTATGGACACCATTCCTACAGTATTCCGGCTTCCCACAATCTGGGAGTTTACAGTATCGGACATATCAGCCTCCCAGTCATTGCCCACCGTCATACCCGAATAGCCTACCCCGATTTCCGTGGATATCCGATCAGTGAGTGCGACCCGTGCAGATACGCCGCCGCCGAACGCGAACCCTTTGTCCGTAAAAGCGGGGTTGAGGTTGACCCCGAATCTGACGTTCCGGATAGCCATCCGGGTTTCGTCCGGCAGGAGCAGGTTTGGCAGTTTTATTCCTCTTTCCTTGTATGGCTTTTGGTACGATGGTTTTACGGTACCTGCCATGTGTCTTGATAAGGAGACCGTTTCCAACTGCTCCCGTGTCGGCCCAATCCGATTGGAATATGGAGGGCGTTGCCTGCTGCTTACCGAATCAATTGCCCGTGGAATCGGTATCTGTGCCGCGCTGTCGTTCTCAACCGGTTTGAGGCGATCAATCCCCCGTGACACTGAGTCAATCCGTATGGAATCTTTCCTTTCAACCTCCCCGACGGGTTTAGGTGCCTGCTTCGGCATGGGATTTTTCGTCTTGTCGATCCCCTCCAGCAACGGGAGATATTTCACTGAAGCATAGACCACGAGAAACAGGGACGCCGCGATACCCGCCAGTTTGACGAAAAGCGGTAAGGGTCTTCGTTGCTTCTTTTTCCTGTGGCGCTGGAAGTGCTTCCACTCTTCAGGGTTGTACGGCTCCTCAAAATCCCGGAGGAAATCCCTGATACCTGTTATCAACTCTTTCTTGTCCCGCTTATCCATCATGCCGCCCCCCGAAATATTTGATGTACAATGCCCGTAGTCCCTGTTTCGCCTTGGTGAGGTAAACACGGCTCGAACTGGCCGGGATCTGCAACAGTTCTGCTATTTCGTCGTGTCTGTACCCCTCCAGTTCGTATAGATTGAAAACGATGCGGTGCATAACGGGCAATCCTTCAAGGAGACGCAGGATATCATTCACCTGCAACCCGTCATCCATTTTCACTGCCGGATGGTTTTCCAATTGGTCAAGCGATGTCGTTTCGGGCATGGTCCGCTGCACACGTAAGCGGTCTATGGCCGTATTGACGGTGATACGAACCAACCACGCGCTGAACGCGGTGGATTTATCCGGTCCCTCTCCTCTGAAACCCGGGAACCTATCGAAAGCCTTTACAAAGCTATCGTTCACGACTTCCCTGGCCGTTTCCCTGTCCACCATGTATCTTTTGGCCACACCCATCAGCCTGCCCCAATATAGGCGATAAAGCTGCTCTTCCTGCTGGGCGGTAAGGCTGCCTTGTCCGCTTAAGATATCGGCTAAACGTTCGTCTTCCCTTCCGTCCACGTAAAGTAGCTGTCCTGTCTGTTTAAATCCAAAATCATAATCTCCCATGTATATAGACGGAAGCCTGGTGTAGAACGCTAATAAAAATATCGACTTTTTTCTTCTTTCTCCCTTTTCCGTTAAAACGGCTGGAATCGCTTAGCATTTCCGTTGAAGACCACGTCTTATTACGATAGAGGAGTTTCAATATTGCCGTCTATGCAGTTATCCATCATTGTCCCTGTCTTCAACCGTCCTTTGGAAATAAAGGACTTGCTCAGAAGTCTCTCCGATCAAACCGATACCGATTTTGAAGTGCTGATCGTCGAGGATGGTTCCTCCGAGAGATGCAAAGCGGAAGTGGATGCTTTCAAGGCGAAATTGCATGTCAAATACATCTATAAGGAGAATTCCGGTCCCGGACAGGCACGCAATATGGGTAGCGAACTTTCCACGGGCGATTACCTCGTTTTCCTTGATTCTGACTGTGTATTGCCGTCGCATTACGTCCAGACGGTAAAGCAGTCGCTGTCGCGGGACTATTCAGACGCGTTCGGTGGCCCGGATCGGGCAAAGGAGGATTTCACACCGCTGCAACGCGCCATTAACTATTCCATGACTTCTTTTTTTACCACGGGAGGTATCCGTGGCGGGGGTGAAAGACTGGAAAAATTCCATCCCCGTAGTTTCAACATGGGATACTCACGCGAGGTATATGAGAAAACGGGTGGGTTTTCCGCCATGCGCTTCGGGGAGGATATCGATATGAGCATCCGGATTATCGGGCTGGGCTTCAGGACAAGGCTGATCAGGGAAGCGTATGTCTACCATAAGAGGCGTACCGATCTCCGTCGGTTCTTCAAGCAGGTGTACAACTCGGGAATTGCGCGGATCAACCTTTACAGGCGGCATCCGCATTCGTTGAAAATGGTTCACTGTGCGCCTGCGGTATTCACCCTGGGCGTTGCCCTGATTACGATCATGTCGTTGTTTGTATCGCCCTACTTTTTGCTACCGTTGCTTTTCCATGCGGCTTTTACCCTATTAGATGCCACACTAAGGAATCGAAGCGTTCTGATCGGTTTGCTGGCTGTTGTGGCGAGTTATGTCCAATTACTGGGGTATGGCCTCGGATTCATCCATGCATCCGTATTGCGGATTATGTTCCGGCATGCAGAGTTTTCCCTGTTCCAACGATCCTTTTACAACTAAAAATCAGCTTCCAGTAATTCAGAAACTATGGATATAATCGATGGTTTACGTTATTTATGGCATCTTTCTACAAAAAAGAAAGCCAAACCCGATTCGTTTATCAATTGGCTGCGGTTTGCCAACGCCGGAATGCTCAACTAGGGAAACATCTACTGTATCGAGTATGTAAGCGAAAACCTGCCTTCGGAAAACCCCATCATTGAAATAGGGAGTTTCTGTGGGCTTTCGACCAATGCAATCAGCCATTACGTGCGGAAAGCAAAAAAAAACAACCTGCTTTTCACCTGCGACAAATGGGAGTTCGAGGGAGCCGAAAATAAAGATTTATTCCTTGGTCCATCGGCTATCACGCACCGGCAATACAGGAAGTTCGTCAGGGAAACCTATGTGCGGAATGTGGGTTTTTTCTGCCATGACAGGCCACCCCATACCATTGAATGCTTCTCCAATGATTTCTTTGACTTATGGAACAGCGGTACAGCCGTCACCGATGTCATGGGCCGGGAGATTCGATTGGGTGGGCCGATCAGTTTTGCCTATATCGATGGAAACCATACCTATCCATTTGCCAAAGATGACTTCCTGAACATAGACAGATACCTTGAAACGAACGGTTTCATCCTTTTCGATGATTCTGCCGACTACTACTCCCAATTCGGGGTCAACCGATTGGTCAGGGAAATCAGAAAAATGGACAACTATGAACTGGTCATCAAAAACCCGAATTACCTATTCAGGAAAACGGGTTAGGCCGCGGGTCCAAATTGCCAAGGGAATGCGAACCCCACCGCTGAAAACACGGGAAGTTTGGCGACGGTCTTGACCGTGAAGGGATGCAATGCATCAGACCAAGAACCGGGTTTACCCCTGTTCTTGGTGTAGCTGAGTGGTGCTTTCATTACTATTAACGTCCCTTATACCGCTTTTTCTCAGCCAAACGCGAAACTGATTGGCGTCTTTGGGTATAAACCGCACGATCTTACCGTTTTTGAGTGAGATAATAAACACATCCAAACTAATGGCGAATGCGGATAGCTCGGCTGCTGAATGGCCGAAATCAGGAAAAGTATTGTTTGTTCCCATACGCTTAATATTAAAAAAATGCGTAGGTGTCACAAAAAAGACGTGGGACACCACACTTATGGACATTGAGGCACTGGTATACCCGACTCCGAATAAGTGAGCGCCCACGCCATAGGCGTGAGCGTTCTTACTTATTGTCCCGGAGTCTAAAAATTACCAGTTTTCAATGTCGAGACTTAAAGCAAAAACAGCTTCAAAATTTCTTATATGTCGGTATAAAGATACAACAATTTAAAAGGTTGTACAAGGATGTATTATCGTAAATACAGATTATTCCGACTTTTGCATAAAGCATCGGGGTCTTGATGTCATTGTGCGCCAGTAACTGCGTAACTATGCCGCAAACTGCCAATGCAGTTCGCTTTGGCATCTAGCCAACGGCTCAACGCATTGGCTACATTCGCGCAGAATCAAAGTTTTCGGTTTTTCATTTTCCGCTAAAAGTCCCAAACTTTAGGGGCCAATATACATACGTTCTTTTTTGTAAAAGAGGGAATAACCCAATGTTACGACGGGAACAAAACATACATTTTTAAATCGGGAGATTTTGGGCTTGTCCGCAGAAACCGGTTATCGAAATACAGTAAAGAAAAAGATGATGAAGGAGCAGCCACAACGTTCATCATTTTTGATGAGGTGTTTCTTAAGAAATTTCAGGAAAGACACACACCTGAAATAGTAGAATTTAAATCAACGATACCTTCTTACGCATACCGAAAAACGATTTGTTGTCGAATTTCATTGACTCTGAAACTCTATCCCATTTTTCATATGCTTTCAAGAAGAAGTTTGGGCAGACTCCAACAGAACTCGCAGCTCGAGAGAAAAAGACCTGCCGCTAGCATCAATTCCTGCAAACGAATGTTTGCAGGAATTTTGCACTGAGTTATCTTCCTCCGGGCCCTGTATTTCCTCCTATACGGGTCACCACGGATGTCATGGTGAACGTGGATGACAACGTGGGATTGCTGAAAGTGCCTCCAAGATACAAACCGTTGAAGTCTGAAGAATTGGCAACATCGGATACAGAAACGAGCTTATAGGTCTTTCCGGAACTGAATTTACTACTGGATAACAGCAAAGTGGTAAAACTCACGGGTGATTTAAAGGTAATTACTTCTGCGTTGTCACCATCCAACACACTGTATATCGTTCCGGCATTCCCCCCATCCAGCATAACCGAAGCCTGCGTCGACACATTGGCCGTCGGTGTACTTGTTGTGCCTCCAACACCAACCAATAGCCCCCCGGTTATCTTAAATGTATTGTTGTCACAGTCAAAACCTGCTTCGGGGCTTCTTGCCCCGATGGCAAACACCTTTCCTCCGGTTACAGTTAGTGCACCATTGGAATCAATTCCATCATTTGTGGTACTGTAGGCCACGACGGTTCCGCCGTTTATGTAGATGGCCTTACCGGCATTAATGGCATCATCCACGGCATTGATGTAAATATCCCCGCCGTTAATGGTCAGCGTACTCTTGCTTTCTATGCCTTCCCCCCCCTCACCTGTAGTGGTAACATGGATCGTACCGCCATTGATAACGATATAGGGATCGATCGAATCATCCGTTTCGTAGGAAGCAACCATACCGTCATCCGCCACATTGATCGTGATATGACCATCATTGATAACGATTTGTCCTTCTTCAGCTTCCATCCCGTCACTGCTCGCCGTGATATCAATCGTTCCGCCGTCGATAAAGATGCCATCGTTGCTGTGCATTCCGTCGGAAGCTGCTTTGACAACCTGGATGGTCCCTTCGGCTACCCGTATATAATCATCGCTTACAATGCCATGTTTATTGTTTCCTGTGACCTGAAGCGTACCCGTTCCGGAGAATAAAAGTTGCCCCTCACTGAAAAACGTGCCTTTCTGATCTTCGGTGGATGTCGCGTAGGTCGTACCATCCATCAAGGCATTGGTTGTCCCTTCGGCCAAAACAACAAATGCACGTTTGCCGGACTGTATATTCACGGCGGGGCCGTCGGGATTGGTAATCGAAACCCCATTCAGGGTCAATTTGAATTTTTTGTCACTGTATATCTTGATGGAGCCGTCCGTGGTGGCGCCTGTCAATTCGTAAGCCACGCCGGCGACAGTGGATTGAATGACCACATCAGCCCCCGATGCCGTGACCGTTACACCGGTTACCGCGTTTTCTACCTTTGCGCCCGCACCATCAAACGCTATTTTGACCGTGGAGCTGAATGTGGAATTGGCTAGCAAGTCTTCGTCATTGACCCCGGTCTCGGAAGAACCTTCTGCCGTTCCGTTTGTGGTAGTCGCACGGATCGTAACCGCGGTTTCCGTGGTGACTGTTTCCCCTTCCGTATCGGTGATTTCGTCATCTTTCGCACACGAGACCGCAAGCACGGCCAATAGGAAAGGAATGGAAAAATATACTTTCGTTTTCATACTATATTAATTTTTGATGTGCTATTTATGGATCTTATATTTCACCTAAAAATTGGCAACCAGCAACAGGCCTGTGGTTGATAGGCATTCCGCTTCCAATGCCCGGGAACCTGAGAGGGAGAGGGCATCTCCAGCAAACAGCAGACGCTCGTTTACCTCAAAATTGCCATCCAGCGTCAATGCAAAAACATGCGTTAACATTGGATCCAGGACCAGTTTGTATTCGGCTTTTCCGGCAAAAGCTCCCATATAAATCTGAAACGGTGCATCCCCTTTTCCCAAGACAGGCAACAGCTTGTTTCTATCCAGGGGATTTACGATGGGTAGGGTGTAACTGAGCATGTCTTTCGCACACTCCCCTACCCCTGAAAAGACGAATTGTTGAAAGGCAAAATAGCCTGCCCCGGCCTGCGACTGTTCCACCCATACTTCTACTTCTGCCTCAACAGACAATACACTTAGGTTGCCCAATGGCACGGTATAATCATGCGTTTTCGTCCGCAAGGCAATCTCTCCTGCCAGCGGAACAAAAACCGAAACGCTCCGTTCGGGCAACGGCAACGTCAAGGTTTGACCGGAACGCCCTAACCATTCATTCACCTGATGCAGGCAGCCGATGGGCATACGATGGGGAGAAACATAATTCCCATAATTCAGCGTACTTCTAAGCCGTCCTTTACCGATGGCCATTTCTCCCCGTTGTTCGGCTATATAGATTCTGACGTCTTCCATGGCTGTATTACCTATGCATTGACGCGAAGCGTAATTTTCATCTCGAACCCTTCGGCCATCGTACCTGTAACGGTTGACATTTCTTTTTCCACCCCGTCGCCAAAAACATTGTCCCTGCTGTTGTAAGTATAGCCCGACGTACCTTTGGTGTATCCATAGTTAGCACCATTCGTATTCACATCGATCGACAGGCTATCCTGAAAAGCTATCTGGGTGACCAATAGCGATTTACCCGAGCCATCATAAATATGCACGTGGATATGTGTGGCCCGGCCTTGGTACCAACCCGGGAAGATGGTCTGGAACGTGACCAACCCATTGCCATCGGTTACCTGACGCCCGCGGAACCAGTTTTCAGACTGATAATTAGCAGATTGCATTTGCATTCCCCCGTACTGCGAATAATTACCATCCACATCGCAGTGCCAGATATCGACCAGCGCTCCCGGCAGTGGATTACAGTTGTCATTCACGTTGGCAATCGTAATCAATGCAGTCATTTCGACACCCAAGCCATCTCCCTTATGGATATCCGAACGCACGTAGGAAGTGGGTGTTTTGGTAGGGAATGGCCCTTCGGTTTCCGCTGGCGTAACGGAGCAGCTGCTATCTACTGTAACATCCATTCCTGTCTCATCCGTGGGAGTAATGTCATCGTCCTTTTTACAGGAGGCCCATGCTGCCGGTCCTGAAAACGCCAAAAAAGATAACGTCCTGATGAATTGTTTCCGTTCCATAATAATCTCTCCTTTAAATTAGGGGAGAAATTTACAGGGACGAGATGTAAAAAAATGTTAAGTGCCGATGAAAGAGCTTATTGTGTCGATGAGTCCTTTAAAAACCGAACGACCTCCTTATGGTAGCTTTCACCGACACTGAGCAGGAAATGAGGTAGCTGTATTTTTTTATTTGAAAAAGAAACGACATGTGGAACAGCTACGATATGACTTCTGTGTATACGGATAAACCGGTTGGAGGGCAGCCGATCATACATGGCTTTCAGCGTGGAGAGTGTCAGCACTGTTTTTCCGTTTATCAGGTGGATCTTGACATAGTCCTGCATACTTTCTATGCATTCGATGTCATCCAGCTGAACTTTTACCAACTTATACTCTTCATACACCGTCAGGAATGGCCGGTATTCCTGTGGTGCATGGCGTGCCAATGCTTTCTCAACGGCCCGTTCAAACCGACTGTAATCAAACGGTTTCAACAAATAATCAACTGAATCGAGCTCAAAACCGTCAACTGCGTATGCCTTATGTGCTGTGGTGAAAACAAGCAGGGGTCGGGGGGATAGGGAGCGGGCAAAATCTACCCCGTTGACTTCGAGCATATCCACATCAAGGAAAAGTAAATCCACACGTTCTTTGTCCAGAAATGCTTTGGCCGCGAGTGGATTGGAGAAAGCGCCGATCAAGCGCAATCCGGGATGCTTTTCTGCAAATCCGACGATAACCTGCAACGCCAGCGGTTCGTCATCAACAGCAATACAAGATATCATCCATCAAATATACAGTAAAAGCTTCACAAAAAAGTGATCGGTTCCTGCTACGATATCCAATTCGAATTTGTCCGGATACAAACGCTCCAACAGCTTTCTGGTATTCTTCAACCCTATTCCCGAACTAGGCTGTGCGTGTAATTCCCTGGAAACAGCGTTCTTCACTTCCATTAAACAATGGCTATCCGTTACTTGTATGAAAAAATCCAGGTAACAGGGTTCCGAAACCCGTAGGCCATATTTAAAAGCGTTCTCCACAAACGGTAACAGGATAAAAGGGTGTATTTTCTTGGTACTATCCTGGCCCTCGTATCGCTCCTTAATTGTACAATTTGCCCCGACACGTAACTTTTGCAGGCTGATAAAATCTTGAATCGCCTGAATTTCTTCCTTTAAGCCTACTTCCTCGTCGTTTCGTTCATCCATATAGTAGCGCATCAGCTGGGACAATTTATAGACGCTAGTGGCCGTAGAAGGATCGTTCGTCAAAGCCAGGGAATAGATATTATGCAGCGTGTTGAACAAAAAATGGGGGTGAACCTGTGCCTTGAGAAAGGCAAGCTCTGCCTTTGTCCACTCGTGCTGTACCTGCTGCACTTTCTGCTGGGATTGCATCCAATATTGCACAATCCTGAGCAAAGACCCCAAGATGACAACCAGCATCACAATATACATGGAAGCGATGTCCAGATGCCCCCTGTTTTTCGGGGGCGGTTCCTGCCCGTTGTGGGGTGGAGGCATCGGAAAAGGTTCTCCTTCACGGTTGGCAAATTCTCTTTGCGGCATACTATCCAGTCGCATTAACAGGTCAAACGGTTTTAACCAATAAGCGAATACGATGGCAACCAACACGAGAGAAATCACATATAATAGGTATCTTCTTTTCCGGATGATAAAAGGTGTCCACAAATAGCTATTCAGATAATAAGGAACGATAAAGCAAAATCCGAAAAACCAGATTTCCCAACGCTGGAACAACTCGGAACCCCATACACTTTTGTTGCTGATAAAAAGGATCGGTAAAGACAAGAAACCCAACCAGGCAAGTGCGTGGAGTAAAACGTTGAACTTGTTATGCCATTTCAAAAAACGGGCTTGCATACGGAGCGATAAATGATCTGTTGTAAATATAGCATTAACATTGAAAACCGACATGCACTATAATTATCCGGCGGACCGACTTGCCGTCAGATGTATTGCTAACAACAGATCAACCGAGATGACCTGTAAATTGACTACCCCCGAATTGCGGGAACGGAAAGAAACCGTTATTGCCAGTCTGAAACAGCAAATGATGGAAAAACGGGACCTTAAAAACGGCTACGCGTTCAGATTCCCTGGGACAGATGATGTGTTGGATGAGTTGATGGAGTTCATAAAAACAGAAAGGGAATGTTGTGATTTTTTTATATTTGGTCTTTCTGTAAGCGGCGATAAAAGTGAGATATGGCTTGAATTAACCGGAGCCGCCGGTGCAAAGGATTTTATTACGGCAGAACTTGGCTTTTAATGGAAGCACTCAGATCGATCCCAATTTTTGTACTCGCAGGACTGTGTGAAATAGGGGGAGGCTATCTTGTCTGGCTTTGGCTGAAAGAAGATAAACCCTGGTGGTATGGACTTTGGGGTGGTTTGATACTTGCTTCCTACGGAGTTGTAGCAACCTGGCAAACATCAAATTTTGCCCGGGTATATGCGACATATGGCGGAATTTTCATTGTCATGTCCATCCTGTGGTCTATGAAGTTTGACAACTATTCACCGGATAAATATGACATCGTGGGCGCGTTGATTGCTTTATTGGGTGTTTGTATCATCTATTATGCGCCAAGGCAGTAAATGATAAATTCTTCGTCATAACCTGCTATTGACTGTCTTTTTGGATAACGGCGCGTAGCTTGTCTTCGTTGAGGATGGTAATGTTCTTTCCATTCAACCGGATGTATCCTTCGCTTGCAAGTTCGTTCAGCATTTTAAAAAGTGTCTCATACGTGGTCCCTGCAAAAGAGGCAATATCCTGCCGACTCAGCGTAACCGCAATTGCACCGTCATTTTTTGTACCGAACTGGTCTTTCAGGGATACCAATGCCTGCGCAATCCGTGCCCTTACCGACATGTGTGCAAGATTCCGCATGCCATGATGAGATTCCTGGAGTTCATTCGCAAGGTAACGCATCAAAGCATAGGTCAGATTCGTGTTGACCCGCAGCGTGCTCTCAAAAAAATCCATATCCAGGTAACAGACCTCCGTATCTTCTAAAGCGGTTGCGGAAACCGGATACCGGGCTTCTTTCCCCAGTCCAAGATGTCCAATCATATCGCCCCCTCTGGCAAAGCGGATAATCAACTCTTTTTCCTCTCCCCATTTTTTATGAATTTTTAGGATGCCAGAGTACACAAAATAAATGCCCGTCACGGGCTTTCCTTCGTTGAAAGCCTGTTGTCCTTTTTTGATCAGAAAATTCTTTCTGTAGATTTCGACCGCCGGAATCCAATCAGGAAGACACAACCTACACAAGAGACAATCACGGAGATTGCAGGATGATCTGCTTTCTTTCATTATTCCTTTCCGCCACAATACTACAAATTTTTTTGACGAAGCGCAGCTTTTTTGGTTATTTGAAAAATATATTTTATATTATATTAATATGCATTTATTTTATAAATAACAAAGTATAATATTGTTTAAAATATATTTTATATAATTTTGCATGAAATCCATTTGACGTTTATGAAGGGCCGACATCTCAAAAACAGCATTCCGATCTCACCTACGCTGGATGACTTCAATGCATCCGGAAAAGTTAACCGGAAGATAGGCTTTAGTTTTCCTGCCGCGAGATTGGTTTGGATATGTCTACTTGCAGTAGGGATCGGTGCCACGGTCAGTTTAATCGCCCGAATACTGATTCTCTTCATTAACCTGGTTACAAACCTCTCCTTTTTTGGGGATTTTAGCCTTACTTTTCAGGATCCAGCCTATAACCACCGGGGGTTATGGGTGCTGATCATTCCGGCTTTAGGCGGGCTAGCCGTAGGTCTGATGGCCTTATATGGATCAAAAGCGATCCGTGGGCACGGGATACCGGAAGCGATGGAGCAAATTTTGGTAAACCAAAGCCGAATCAGGCCAAAAACAACCTTGCTGAAACCCATTTCCTCCGCAATCGCCATCGGCACGGGGGGGCCGTTTGGAGCTGAAGGCCCTATCATTGCTACCGGGGGAGCTTTTGGCTCTACACTTGGGCAATTCCTGAGGGTAACGCCCCGGGAGCGAAAAGCATTACTGGCAGCAGGGGCCACCGCCGGTATGTCGGCTATTTTCGGAACACCTGTTGCGGCAATCTTTCTTGCAGTGGAGCTGCTTCTGTTCGAATTTTCTGCACGGACTATACTACCGGTTGCACTGGCATGCATTACCGGGGCTGCGGGGCATTACTTCCTGTTTGAAGCCGGTCCCGTATTTCCGATGCCTTTTCTTTCCATTCCCTCCAACTCAGCCCTGTTAATCTACAGTTTGATCGGGGTATTGATCGGGGTCATATCGGTAGCACTGACCAAGGCGGTGTATTATGTGGAAGACTTGTTTGAAAAGCTTCCGGTACATTGGATGTGGTGGCCGGCATTGGGTGGACTGGCGGTGGGATTGATCGGCTATTTTGCTCCGTATACCTTCGGAGTTGGGTATCAGAATATCACCAATGTATTGGCTGGAAGTACACCGTTGGCCCTTTTACTTTCCCTCGCCTTATTAAAATTTGCTTCCTGGTGTATCGCACTGGGCAGCGGCACTTCCGGCGGAACACTTGCGCCTTTGTTAACCATCGGAGGTGCCTGCGGTGCAATCGGTGGCTTTGCCTTCTCATCTGTTTTTCCAGACATCAACATCAGCTTGTCCATGGCTGCCCTCATCGGTATGGCAGCCATGTTTGCGGGGGCATCAAGAGCCTATCTAACCAGTATCTTATTTGCATTGGAGGCAACCTCGCAATCCAATGCTTTGGTTCCGTTACTCGCCGCCTGCACGGGGTCTTACCTCGTTTCGATGTTCTTCATGAAAAATACCATCATGACCGAAAAAATCGCCCGCCGGGGAGTTTCTACACCGGAAGTATATGAGCCGGATCTTCTCAGGCAAATCGCTGTACAGCGCGTCATGAAACATCTGTTGATTGTTCCCGATGCTGCACAAAAAACCATTGGAGCCATCCGGGAGTTTTACCGGAATTCACGTGCTGAACATGATTTTCTGGCATTTGTGGACCAAGATGGTGAATTCATGGGCATCCTCCCAACTCCCGAAATTTTCAATGTGGACATTAATCCGGAGGTTTCGGTTGCTTCAGTTGCTAAACGGGGTATTTATACCATCCCGGCATCAAGTCATCTGGGCGAAGCGGCTGAATTGCTTGCAAAAAGTCCCAGTCCGTTCCTACTGGTAACGTCGGATGCCCCTCAAGGCAAAATAACAGGGATCATTACCTATAAGGAGATTTTAGGGTGCTACCTGCGCCATACCCGTGATAACAGAGAAAGAAAGCGAAGCCTTTTACCCGGCAGACAGCGCATACGGATTTTGGTGAAAGGGAGGCTGCCGCGTACATCGGATTATTAAATGGATGACATGAAATAGTTTCATCAAAATATTGGATGATTAAACATAATGGGGGCTATTTTTGATCAAACCACATTTGTGATAGAAAAGCCTCCCTTTTCTGACATACTAATATAATTTATTTGCTATGGCAACCTCAGTTCATTTGAGTATTACGGATACTCATGACCGGGATTCCGGCCATCACCCCGAGAGTTTCATCTCTCATTACGTATTCAGTCGCGATCATAAAATGATTGCAAAGCAATTTCTGGTTACTTCCATTGCAATGGCCTTCTTCGCATTGGTGCTCTCCATCCTCTTCCGGATTCAGCTCGGATGGCCAGACAAAGAGTTTCCGATACTGGAAGTCCTGCTCGGAAAATGGGCAGAGGGCGGGCGTATCCGACCGGATTTTTACCTTGCGCTTGTTACCATACACGGTACGATCATGGTTTTCTTCGTGCTTACCGCGGGGCTAAGCGGTACTTTTGCCAACCTGCTTATACCCTTACAGATCGGCGCGCGGGATATGGCCTCTCCGTTCATGAATATGCTTTCTTATTGGTCATTTTTCACGTCCTGTGTGGTGCTCATTGCATCGTTCTTTATTGAAAGCGGACCTGCAAGTGCGGGATGGACGGTTTACCCGCCCCTATCTGCCATCCCCAAGGCTATTCCGGGGTCTGGCCTGGGAATGACGATGTGGCTGATCAGCGTATTCCTGTTTGTGATTTCATCGGTATTGGGCTCGATCAACTACATCAGCACGGTGCTCAATCTTCGTACAAGGGGAATGGATTTATGGAAAATGCCGCTTACCGTTTGGGGGCTCTTCCTGACGGCTGTCTTAGGATTGCTTACCTTCCCGGTACTGGTAGCCGGATTGGTGCTGTTGATTTTCGACCGCAGCTTTGGAACCAGTTTCTACCTCAGCGACTTGGTCATCCAGGGACAGATATTACCTAACGAAGGCGGAAGCCCCATCCTGTGGGAACACCTGTTCTGGTTCCTGGGGCACCCGGAGGTATATATTGCCATTCTGCCTGCTTTTGGCATTGTTTCGGAAGTGATGTCTACCCATTCGAGAAAGCCTATTTTCGGATACCATGCCATGGTATACTCACTGATCGGGATCGTGGTCTTATCGTTCTTGGTATGGGGCCACCATATGTTTGTTTCCGGGATGAATCCTTTCCTGGGGAGTGTATTTATGATCACCACACTGATCATCGCCGTACCCTCAGCCATCAAGACATTCAACTACCTGGCTACGCTCTGGCGGGGCAATATACGATTTACCCCACCCATGCTATTTGCGATCGGATTCGTGTCTTTCCTGGTTTCCGGAGGATTAACGGGTATCTATCTGGGAAATTCTTCGCTGGATATCGGCTTGCATGATTCCTATTTTGTGGTGGCTCATTTCCATTTGGTGATGGGATGCGCTTCCGTTTTCGGTATGCTGGCCGGCGTGTACCACTGGTTTCCAAAAATGTATGGACGGCTGATGGATGAAAAGCTCGGCTACCTGCATTTCTGGATGACTTTTATATGTGCTTACCTCGTATTCTTTCCGATGCATTTCATGGGCATTGATGGAGTTCCAAGACGGTATTATGCGTTTACTGAATTCCCTTTTATGGAACATTGGCTATCGGTCAACAAATTTATCTCCTGGGCGGCCATCGTTGCCGGAATTGCACAGCTCGCTTTTCTGTGGAATTATATCTACTCGGCTTTCCGCGGAAAGAAAACCGAGCGAAACCCCTGGCGTGCCAATACCCTGGAATGGACGACACCCGTGGAGCGCTTACATGGTAACTGGCCGGGAGATCTGCCTACGGTTTATCGCTGGCCCTACGACTACAGCAAACCGGGGCACAGCGAAGATTATATTAGTCAGATAGTGCCCTTTTCGCAGACCATGGAATCCAACTTACTTCATGACTTCGACGGCGACCCGGAAGGGGAACGTGCACAACGGGAATGGGAATTGGCCCGGAAAACCGAATCAGAAACGCAATAGCACTAAATGCAGCTTTGCATCCATGAATCCGGTCATCACGATGAATCCTTTTCATGGAAATGTTTTGACAGAAAGACAGTCACCTGCTACCTTTGAGAACGGGCGATTATGGAAATACGCTATTTGAGACTGATAAAAGCAATCGTTGAAGAAGGGAGCATCACCCGGGCAATGGACGTGCTTTTTCTGTCGCAAAGTGCATTGAGCTATCAGCTGAAAGAAGCGGAGCTGCAAATAGGGACCAAGCTTTTTTTCCGGGTAAATAAAAAATTAGTTCTAACCCCGGCAGGAAAGAAACTTTATTCAACGGCCACCCGTGTACTTGCGGAACTGGATGAAACGGAAGAGGAAATCAGACGGATGATGGATGGAGAAAGCGGGACCATCCGGATCAGCACGGAATGTTACACCAGTTATCACTGGCTGCCACCGGTATTGAAGAAATTCAAAAGCGAATTTCCCAATGTGGAAATAGAAATTGTATTTGAAGCAACCCACCACCCCATTGAGAAACTACTGGCCGGCGAGCTGGACCTGGCAATTACCAGTAATCCGGAACACCCCGAACAAATTGAGTTTATCCAGCTCTTTTCCGATGAGATGCTGGCGGTGGTTTCTGACCAGCATCCCTGGGCGAAACGGGAATATGTGGTTTCCGAGGATTTCCAGGATGTAACACTGATCATCCATTCCCTGCCGCTGGATACCGTATCCATATTCCGAACGCAGCTGACGCCCAAAGGGCTTCATCCGAAGAAACTGATTATCCTGCCCCTGACAGAAGCTTCCATCGAACTGGTTAAGGCTAACATGGGGGTCATCGTATTGGCCAACTGGGCCATGAAACCGTACATTAACGGACAGGTCAAGGTGGTCCGTATCAACCCGGATGGTTTTTTCAGGCAACAGTACATCGCTCGGATGCGCAACCGGAAATATCCGGTTTATTTCGACTACTTTATCCGATTTCTACGGGAAGAGCTCCGGATAAATGCAGAAACAGAAACCTTGCAATAATTAATGAACATATATAAAAACCACTAAAAACATGAGTTTAAAAATTGGAGACACCGCTCCTGATTTCAGAGCGGAAACAACGGAAGGGCCGATTGACTTTTATCAATGGCTGGGTAATGATTGGGCAATTCTGTATTCACATCCGGACGACTATACTCCCATCTGCACAACTGAATTGGGACGTACAGCACAGCTCAGCGAGGAATTTGCGAAACGAAATACCCGCATCCTGGCCATCAGTGTCGACGGAATCGAATCGCACCGCGGATGGGTTAATGACATCAATGAAACCCAGCATACCACGGTCAACTTTCCGATTATCGCCGACCCGGACAAGACCATTTCACGGTCCTATCAGATGATACACGACAACGCTTCCACGTCGGCAACCGTCAGGTCGGTCTACTTCATCGGACCCGACAAAAAAATCAAGGCAACCATTACCTATCCGGCATCCACAGGAAGGAATTTTACGGAAATACTGCGTGTACTCGATTCACTGCAACTGACCGACCGTTACAGCGTGGGTACCCCCGTAGATTGGGAGGTGGGCCAGGATGTGGTTGTTTCAACCTCGATACGCAACGAAGATATTCCTTCAAAATTCCCGAAGGGCTACCGCGAGGTTAATTCTTATTTACGTTATACACCACAACCTGACAAATAACGGAAGGATAGGAATGAGTCCGCTCCATTGGGGAATAGGGTAGGTGACGGTCCCTGGATTGACTGCCTGAATACTTGTAACAGCTAATTCCATGAAAGATTTCGATACTTTATGTGTCCATCCCCTAGGACGGGATACACATCCAAACGGTTCAGTTGCATCGCCTATTTACCCTTCTGCATCGTATGATTACACCGGAGGTGAAGGGCTGCGTTACCCGGGTTTCTATTCAACGTATAACCAGCAGCGGACCGGCCAGATCATTGCGAACCTGGAAGGAGGAGAATGGGGGATCACATTCAGCTCGGGTATGGCCGCCATCACTACGGCAATCCTGTCATTCGTCCAACAGGGAGATCACGTGATTTTCTCTGCAGACCTCTATGGGGGGACCATGGCGCTGGCCGAAAAGGAGCTTCCCAAACGTGGCATCGCCTTTAGCTATGCGGGAAATACGGCGGAAAGTTTTCAGGCCATGCTTACCAAAACCACGAAAGTGATTTACCTCGAAACACCTGCCAATCCACTCCTCGGCATTGTTCCGCTAAAGCAGGTTGCTGATTTGGCCCGGGCGAACGGAATCATCACGATTGTGGATAACACCTTTGCTTCACCCATTAACCAGTGCCCGATTAGCCATGGAATCGATATCGTGGTCCATAGCGGAACGAAGTTCCTCGGTGGGCACAATGACCTTCCCTTCGGGGCGCTGGTTACGGCCGAAATGCACCAGAACAAAATTCTTTCTACGGCAGAACTATACGGGGGATCCTTATCCGCTCAGGCTTGTTACCTTGCAGAAAGAAGTCTGAAAACACTGGCACTACGGATAAAAAAGCAAAACGAAAACGCCCAATTTCTAGCCGATTATCTTTCTAAGACGGCCGGTATACGTTCCGTTTTTTATCCCGGCCTTCCCTCGCACCCGAATCATGCTATTGCCAAAGAGCAGATGAGCGGTTTCGGAGGCATTCTTTCTTTCGAACCGGATCTGAAGCCGGGCCGCTTGCCTGTTTTTCTGAAGAACTTATCCATTATACAGCCTGCGCTAAGTTTGGGTGGCGTGGAAAGCCTTATCTGTGCGCCCGCCGAAACCTCACACCGCGGGCTTACGCCCGAAAAACGGCGCTCTTTGGGAATCAACGATAATTTACTGAGACTCTCGGTGGGTATTGAGAATGCCTCCGAGCTGGCATCCGATCTACACGATACACTGACGAAAACCCGGTAAAAAAATCTTGAGGCGATAAGTTCCTGATCAACCTAAACCATTTATAGAAATCAATTCTGCTCATTTCATCCCTGATGCACGGTAATATGCATCGCATTTTGGGATTATGTACAACAATTGTATCTTGTGTGCGGTTGTATACGTTAGATAGGCGGAATGGTTTTTTTATGAGCATACGATTTCCGGATTTGGTAGGATTATTGGTCGCGATGGGACTCACAGTCTTTTCATCTGCCTTTGCGCAGACAACTATCCGGGGCACGGTGACCGACGCGTCTACAGGCGAAGGTATTCCCGGTGTAAGTATACACATTACTCATACATCACACGGAACGTCTACAGATAGTTTAGGACATTACCTGCTAACTTTCAACGGTTCAGCTACCCAAATGCAATTCAGTGCGCTTGGTTATAAAACCGTATCTAAGCAACTTCCCCAAGAAACCTCCCAAACCATCGACGTTGAGCTTGAGGAAGATAGCCAAGTACTGGACGAAGTAACCATCAGCGGCAAGGGGCGTTATCGCAACCGCGACAACCCCGCTGTGGCATTGATCCGGAAAGTCATCGAACATAAAAAAGTCAATCGGCTTTCGCGTTTCGATTATGCTTCATTCGAAGTGTACGAAAAAATCATGATGGCGATAAGCGACGTGCCTAGGTTTGTTACGAACAATGCACTCACACGTGGGTATCGGTTTGCATTTGAAAACCTGGACACCACACTGGTGCCGGGTCGTTCTTTGTTGCCTATTTACCTTGAGGAAAATCTATCCCACCGGTACCAACGGCTTCATCCAAAAGCCGAAAAAACCATTGTTACCGCCAATAAAAAAACTGAATTGGATAAACGGTATATTAATAACGAAAACATCGAGACCTATTTTAAATTTATCCATGGCGATGTGGACATTTACGAGAACAACGTTTTAATTCTGAATAAACCTTTTCTCAGCCCTACAGCCGATGCTGCACCCCTATTCTACAAATTTTTTATTACCGATACCTTATCCAACGCAGAAGGTCAATTCGTCGAATTAACATTTGTGCCCCGAAACAACGAAGACCGCCTGTTTTCGGGCAAATTACAGGTCACATTAGACGGCAACTATGGAATACGCCGCGCAGACATTTGGATAGACCACCGGGCCAACCTCAATTGGGTAAATAATGTATCCGTTTCACTTCGCTTCCATCGGCATAGCAACGGTATTTACCTCCTTGCCCATTCCGATATGAAAATTAATTTCGGATTGGCTGAAAGCAAGCGCGGTGCTTTTGGACAGCGGACACTCGTTTATACCGACTACAATACGGATACGGTAATTCCTTCCAGCACATTTATGGGGCAACAGCTTATCAAATTGGCCGATGCCACGCAACAGACGGAAAACCACTGGGAGGCCGAACGCCCCCTGCAGCTCACGGAAGCGGAAGCCAAGACTTATACCAACCTTGATAGCTTGCAGCATAACAAGTCGTTCAGGCGTACATTGCGCTTAGGCTATCTTGTGGCCCAAAGCTACGTCAACGCTGGCCCCGTGGAGTTCGGCCCGCTGGAATACTCCTACAGTTTCAACGATCTAGAAGGTAGCCGTATCCGGTTAAGCGGTCGGACCACCCGTCAATTTTCCGAGAAATTCTATGCAGAAGCCTATGCAGCTTATGGATTCCGTGACGACCGCATGAAATTTTTTACCGGGATAGCTCATACACTCAATGGAAAGCGTATTGGGGAGTATCCAGCACACTACCTGCACGTTACCTACCAACAGGACGCCCGTGAACCGGGCCAATTACTGGGCTTCCGCAATGGAGATAGCTTTTCGAGATCTTTCCGTAGTGGCGATCAGGACAAATGGTCCTATTATGATATATTCAAAATAAATCATGTTGTCGAGTTCGGCAATCACGTCATGTTGCAAACTTTTCTCACCACACAACGGCAGGCGCCGGCTGCGAAGTTGTTTTTCATAGCGGGTCAAACCGGCCGAGACACGCTGAAAGCATTGCAGACGTCTGAATTGGGTATCGATCTTCGCTGGGCACCCAACGAGGAGTTTTTCCAGCGAAACCTCGAACGCTCTCCCATTATTAACGAATACCCGGTATTCAATTTGAGGTATAATTTGGGATTAAAGGGCTTATTAGGTGGCGAATATTCCTATCATGCCTTGCGGTTGGATGTCTTTAAACGTGTTTTCCTCTCACAATTGGGTTTGGTGGATGTCAACTTTGGCACCGGTTATATTTTCGGCACGGTGCCTTTCCCATTGTTGGATATACCCAATGCCAGCAAAACTTATATGCTTGCGCCTGACTCGTATGCATTGCTGAATAACCTTGAATTCGTGAGCGATCAATACATTAAGTTGGCGTTCGAATACCGCCCCCATGGTTTCTTCTTCAATAAAATCCCGTTGATCAAAAAATTAAAGGTTCGTGAGGTAGCCGGATTCAAACTCCTGTATGGAGATGTAAGGCCCGAAAACAGACCGGAAAATAATTCAGATGTATTTCTGTTACCAAGAGACCAACAAGGTAATCCGACCACATTTACCCTTGAACGAAAACCCTATCTGGAAGCAAGTGCGGGCATCGAGAACATTCTCAATGTGCTTCGGGTAGAATATGTGAGAAGATTGTCGTATCTTAATCATCCCGACATTGACAAGGGCGGAATACGGTTTAGCGTAAAGGTAGATTTTTAGTCTGTAAAAAAAGAATACCATGGCATATCAAAACTTATTAGTCCACAACAACGGTCACATACGCCATCTCGTGATCAATCGCGAAGAAAAATTGAACGCGCTGAATAAACAGACACTGGCGGAATTACACGATGCCCTTACCGATGCGCTGGCAACCGAAACCATTCGGGGCATTGTGTTGACCGGTACGGGACAAAAGGCCTTTGTTGCCGGTGCGGACATTTCCGAATTTGCCAGTTTTGATGCGGAGCAGGGCCGTACACTGGCGGCTGAAGGGCAGTCCCGCGTATTTGATCTCATCCACCATGCCGGTAAACCGATTATCGCGGCCATCAACGGTTATGCATTAGGCGGGGGGCTTGAATTGGCATTAGCCTGTCACATGCGGGTAGCCGCCACCCATGCCAAATTAGGCCTACCGGAAGTGTCTCTGGGGCTGATACCGGGATATGGCGGTACACAGCGGCTAACGCAGCTGGCCGGCAGAGGAAGAGCGTTGGAGATGATTCTTACAGGTGATATGATATCTGCCAACGAAGCCCTTGGGTATAGTATCGTAAATTACGTTGTGGAGCCAGCTGATTTGCTTACAAAAACGGAAGACATCCTGCAGCGGATTGCGTCCCGTTCGGGTAGCGCTGTGTCAGCAGCCATTGAAGCGGTCAACGCCAGCTTCGGAACAACTAAGCCCGGATTTGAAACGGAAATCAATCTGTTCGGCCAGTGTTTCCAAACCCCGGATTTTAAGGAAGGGGTAGGCGCATTTTTGGAAAAACGAAAACCAAATTTTTGATTATGTCCTTCTCTGTATTCACCCAAAAAGAGCGTAATATCATCACCCTTGTGCTGTTGCTGTTATTGGGTGCCGTGATTGCCTACGCCGTCAGGGGTATCATCGGGGCACTGTTAGGCACCATGGTCATGTATACCATATTCCGCCCCCTGAACATCTGGCTGGTGGAACGTCTCAGATGGCGCAGGCCTTTGGCCGCGGTTATCATCATCGTTATTTCGTTTCTGATCATTGTGTTGCCATTTCTCGGGATAGGAACCATGTTAACCAACAAAATCGTGGAACTGGTGAAAAACCCCGAATGGATAAAAAATACGGTCAACACCATCAATGAATATGCGGGCGACAAGCTAGGCAAACCGGATTTGCTGCGGGAGCAGCTTGAGAAAAGCGCCTCCTACCTCGGTGGCCTCCTTACTTCGCTGCTCAGTGGGGCGGCAGGCCTCTTTCTGGATATTACGGTCATGTATTTCCTCCTGTACTTCATGTTCGTAAACTTCCGGGGGTTCGAACGCGGACTGCTCCGTTACTCGCCTTTCCGCATCGAAAATGCAATCAGGTTTGGCCTTGAACTGCGTAACATCACGTATTCCAACGTCATCGGGCAAACCTTCATCGCCTTGGTTCAAGGAGGTGCGTTGGCATTGGGGTTTTGGATTTTCGGGTTCAATGACGCGTTATTTTGGGGGGTGATTTGTGCCATACTGGCCTTTGTCCCGCTCTTAGGACCTCCGCTTATTTTTGTACCTACAGCGATTTATGCATTTACACAGGGCCAAAACTTTGCCGCTATCGGTTTACTGGTATACGGCTTTGTTGTGGTCATCAACATCGATAATGTGCTGCGGCTTATCATCGCTAAAAAAGTGGGCGACATCCATCCGATCATCACGGTAGTAGGCGTCATCATCGGCATTCCCTTATTTGGCGTAATGGGGTTGGTGTATGGGCCCCTATTGCTTTCCTACTTCCTCATTACCGTGCGTATTTACGAGGCCAATAAAAAACAACGGACGTTGGATGACGAGGCCATCGTACCTACCCAACGGCCACCTACGGAAAACAGCTAACCTAAATTACCTGAAAAAAGGGATTTCACAAGTGGACCCTCAACCGTTATCTTTGCAGCGAGTCATATAAAACGGATACGCACCTATGCAAAAAATTTGTAACGGACCATTTGCTGATTGACATGAAGATGCGATTAATCCTATGTACCCCTTTTCTACTGCTATTTGTCTCCTGCTTCCAGCTTATTGAAGATGTGACGGTCAAGCAGGATGGTTCCGGCACAGCAGTATTCACGGCTAACCTAAGCCAAAGCAGATCCAAGCTCGCATCCATCATGCTGCTCGATAGTGTCAACGGATACAAAGTGCCGTCCAAGACGGATATCCAGAACCACTTGGCCGAAATAGCTACGGAATTGAAAAAGATACCCGGTATATCCAATGTATCACACAGTGCTGATTTCGACAAGTTCATCGCTACCATCCGGTTTTCATTCAACAAGGTAGAAGATTTGAATACCATCGCGAATAAACTGTTCACTGAAATGAAAATCACGCCCTCCAATCAATCTTCCTATGCTTACAATAAAGGCGGCCGGACATTTAGCCGGACATACGTATATGAACCCAAGGCCAAGGCTGAATTTGAAAAACTAAAAGATGCCGATAAGGAAGTATTCAATTCCGCTACTTACACCAGTATTTACCGATTTGACCAACCTGTCCTTTCACAAAGCAATGCATCGGCCAAATTGGCTGCTTCCAAGAAGGCGGTGATGATGCAAAGCCCGATACTTGATCTGATCACCGGAAAAAGAAACATGACAAACCAAATTAAATTAGCAAATTAATCCATGAATAGATTCCTCTTAATTACACTCGCTTTACTGATAACATCAACACTCCGGGCTCAAGATCTTGCCAGTAAAATACCGCACGATGCCTTTGCCGTGGTAAACATCCAAACGGGACAGTTTTTTAAGCTCATCCATGTAAAAGATTTTGACCGCTCAGCGATCGGGAAAGCATTGGTAGACCTGGGACAGAAGACCGGTGCATCCGACATTACCAGTGTAACCAACTATGGATTCGATTTAAACAGCACAAGCTACTTTTGGACGTCCAAAACAGATAGCATCACCTATTTCACCGTTTTGATTCCCCTATCGGATGTAAGCGCTTTTGAACAGATTTTCGCCGCCGAAGAAGAAATTATACGGCAAGGACCCGTACAACAGTTCACCAAAACATTGGACGATGAGCAGGTTACATTTGCCTGGGACAACCGGATGCTATGCATTGCAAGTGGCTCCCCGGTAAGCAGTTATTTCGAAAACCAGGAAGTGGCCGATCGTTATGGCATTACCTACTACGATTATGGAAATTATTACGACGACCCCGATACTACATCAGCAGCTATCGACTCAGCTAACACATGGGGATACATCGATGACTTTGACATCGCTCCGCCCGTCGTGGAAATAGAGGCAGCTCCTACAGAAGCCACAGTTGAAGCCGCGGAAGAAGCTGTAGACTCGTTAGCGGATATCGTTTATGAAGATGAGCCGGTCGAAATTGACTCCACTACCGATTGGTGGGCGGATACTGCGAATTATGCAGTGGAAGCGGCTTCACCGTATGAAGACTATTATACCAAAAATATCCGGATAAAAGATTCGTTGGCCGGGATATGGGCACGCGAATACACCGAATCCGTTTTTAACCATTCCCTTGATAACAGTATCCTCAATAACCGGTCTTATCTCCGCAGTGTCAAGAAGGACGCGTTGATAACCGGCTGGCTTTCTAACCTGGAAGCAATTTACAGTACACTGCTGCCTGACTTATTCGGCATGCGGGGAGACGGCAAATTATTCAGCTATTATGGCAGTGTATATGCTGGGCTTTATGCCGACGGTGAAGGGTTTAAGCTAGGCACAGAAATGGAAGTGTCAGACGAACTAGCCCGCAGTTTCAAACGCATATACCGACCCAAACTCAATCGCAAGTTCCTGAAATATGTAGATAGCGACAGAGCTGTGGGCTTTGTAGGTTTGGCAATGGACAGCAAAGCGTATCTCGAAGAGCTGCCCAAACTCATGAATGACACCTACGGGAAAATATTTGCCCAATATGAAAATGAAATCTCATTGGGAGCCGAAATCGTTTCGCTACTCTTAGACGAAGAGGCAATTGCCAGCGTAGCCAAGGGAGATGGTTTATTCGTGTTAAACGGTATTGCCGAGAAAGAGGTGACATACACTGACTACGAATACGACGAAGATTATAACTATAAGGAGATCGAAAAGACCAAAATGGAAACCATTCCTGACTTTTTAGTTATGTTTTCATCGGATAATGTCAATTTATACAATCGCCTGGTCAGCTACTTTCAATACAAGATGTTGCTTAGCGATGATGACGGTATCTTCCACATAGAACAATCGGAACTGCCTTTCGACCTGTATTTATACCGCAGGGATAATATCGTGTTTCTGGGAACTTCAAAACTAGAAATGGAGGGCGTACGGGATAACCGCATGCAGGGATCCATCAGCAAGGCTCACAGGGCATTGCTAACCAAAAATCGATTTGCAGGCCTGATGAGTGCCAAGAAATTGTCCGAAGAGATTCCGCAAGAACAGCTGCGTTCGCTCGACAATTACATTGCCTTCCATAAGCTATTCGGCAACCTCGGCGATTTTTATTTCCGTTCCAATGGCATTAAAGGCAATACCGTTTCAGGAGAGTTTGTGGCACAGACACCGGAAGGATATGACAACGCTGTCCAATACCTGTTCGCTTTAATCGACTACGCTGCACAGCAACAATAGCTGTCTCCACCGGATACGCTTGTTTTTGTTTCGCGAATACGAACATTTTATCTAAGTTTGCCGTCTTATGAGCAAGCAAACAGACGATTTCTTTAAAAATGTAGTTTCACACGCCAAGGAATATGGCTTTGTTTTTCCTTCGAGCGAGATATACGATGGTTTGAGCGCGGTATACGACTATGGCCAGTTGGGAGCCGAACTCAAAAACAACCTCAAAACCTATTGGTGGAAGGCCATGGTTCAGCTCCACGAAAACATTGTGGGCATCGATGCAGCAATTTTCATGCATCCCACCACCTGGAAAGCCTCCGGCCACGTGGATGGCTTCAACGATCCGATGATAGACAACAAGGATTCGAAAAAGCGTTACCGGGCTGATCAACTCATCGAAGATAAGATTGCACGTTACGAGGCAGAGGGAAAAACCGGAGAAGCCCAGCAATTGCAAGCCGATCTCGACGCCGCGCTCAATGCCGACGACCTTCCTAGGCTCAAAGCACTCATTGAAGCGCATGACATCGTTTGTCCCATTTCCGGCACAAAAAACTGGACCGATGTGCGGCAGTTTAATTTGATGTTTTCCACACAGATGGGTGCATCGGCTGAGGATGCCGAGACGGTATACCTGCGACCTGAAACGGCGCAGGGCATTTTTGTCAATTTTCTGAACGTGCAAAAAAGCGGGCGGATGAAAATCCCTTTTGGGATAGCTCAGATCGGAAAAGCATTCCGCAATGAGGTCATTGCCCGCCAATTCATCATGCGTATGCGTGAGTTCGAGCAAATGGAGCTGCAATTCTTCGTACGCCCCGGTACCGAACTCGAATGGTACAACAAATGGAAAGAAACCCGTTTGAAATGGCACTTGGCTATTGGCGGCGATCCGGAAAAATACCGCTACCACGACCACGTTAAACTGGCACATTATGCGAACGCAGCGGTAGACATCGAATACGATTTCCCTTTTGGCTTCAAAGAAGTGGAAGGTATCCATTCCCGCACCGACTTTGATCTTAGCCAGCATCAAAAATTCTCGGGCAAAAAGATTCAATACTTCGACCCTGAAATCAACCAGAATTACATTCCCTATGTCGTTGAAACATCAATCGGTGTAGACCGGCTTTTCCTGTGCGTACTATGCAATGCGTTTGAAGAGCAAGATCTTAGTACGGAAGATAAGCAGGACTCCCGGTCTGTGCTGCATTTTCATCCTACGTTAGCACCGGTAAAAGCGGCAGTCCTGCCACTTACTAAGAAGGATGGCCTTCCTGAAAAAGCGAGAGAGATTCTCAATCGGCTCAAAATGGACTACAATGTCCAATACGACGAAAAGGACTCCATTGGAAAGCGGTACCGTCGTCAAGATGCGATCGGCACCCCATTTTGTATTACGGTTGACTACCAGTCACTGGAAGATGACACCGTAACACTTCGCCACCGGGACAGCATGGAGCAGGAGCGGGTCGCTATCGCAGATTTGGAAAAAATCGTTGCTGATTTAGTAAGCTGGAAAAATCTCCTAGGCGGATTATAGTTGCCTAAGAGATTTTTCAACTATTTAGTATACACTTCAAATTCCGCGATTGACACAGCGGACCGATTGCTTGATGTATTCGCCACGGCTTCAACCGTGAATCGGAAATAACGTGCCTGCACCGGCTTACCGAAATCTACGAATTGCAGGATGGGATTGGCTACGATGTTTGAAAACTCTCCACGGGCTACGGCTTCCCATCGGTTTCCATCTACACTGGTTTCAAAAACATAATGGCTTATTAGGCCAGCTCCTTCTCCATCCTGCCGGGGGAGGTAACCAAAGCCCGTAAGGGTTTGTAGACTTCCCATGTCTATACTGAAATAGTTGGGCAAATCCACTTCATTGGTAAGCCAACTGCTTTCCTTATTCCCATCCCATGCCAATGCAGGATTGCCTCCATCCAGCAGATTGTTTTGGATGTTCCATTTGGATGGATCCGCAGCTTTCCGTTCGTTAGTCTGTGTTTCAAATGCGGACGCTGCTATCCTAAACAGGCCAAAATCACTGAGTGCCGCAGCGACTGGAGCAAACAACCGCAATCGCAATTGTTTCGTGGTAACCGGTTCTTCCAAGGCAATAAGCCGACAAGAGCCAATGCTGGTTGCCATGGCCAACGGTTGCCACGTCTCATCTTTCCAAACATCTACCCATACGCTGTCCAAACGCTGCCCTAATTTAATGTTCTCACGCAAGCGGATGAGATCAAAGGTTGATTCATCCTTCAATTCCACGATCAGCGCGGGTTGGGTTACATCATCGTCGGTTGCCCAGTAGCTATAGCGATCGTCATCGAGTAAATTAGTTGGACCGAAATGCTTCCCCTGATTTTTCCGTATGTTGGATGCATTAAACGAAGCTCCCGAAGCAAAATTTTCCGCGAACGTCCTGTTCAATTTGTCACCAAATCCCTTCAACGAAGCAACATCATTGGGATGCAGCACTCCGTCCATATTGGGGGCCAGTCCCAAATTGAACGCCGCGCCACGGCCTACACTTTTTAGGTACAGGTCGAATAACTGATCGGGTGTTTTTACTGCATCATCCTGCTCGGGATGATAAAACCATCCCGGTCGCTGAGGCACATCACATTCGGCCGGAATCCAATATTTACCATCCCGCTGCCCGCTTCCCAGGAACCGGTCGTCAATAAAGCCTGGTGCCGGTTTGCCCCCGTCGGGTGCCACCGGAGTAAACGTCGCCCATGAAGTTTCCCCGGCGATGCCTTTTTCATTCCCTACCCACCGGACATCCGGACCTATGTCACTAAAAATTACCGCTGTGGGCTGCATTTCCCTCGTAATTGGCCACGTTTTTTCTTCCCACTGATAATAGGTAGAACGATCAATACGACGGGCTTCATTAGCCCCACCATAGAATCCATCCCCACCATTCGCACCGTCATGCCAACTGATAAACAACGGTCCGTAGTTGCTATATAATTCCCGCAGCTGTTCACGGTAGGCGGCAGCATATTCCGGATCACCATATTTCGGGAAATTCCGATCCCATGCAGACACATATACTCCGAACTGCATTCCTTCCTTATGAGCGGCCTCCATAAATTCCTTCACCATATCGCCCTTCCCACCACGCCACGGACTGTGGGATATGTTGTACTCCGTGGTTTTCGTTGGCCACAAACAATAACCATCGTGATGCTTGGCCACCGATATCAATCCGTTGAATCCTCCCGCCTTTGCTGCAGCAGCAATCTGGTAGGCGTCAAAATGCTTCGGATTGAACAACTCAGCTGGCGCATCACCAAATCCCCATTCCTTATTCTGAAACGTAGTAGGGGTAAAGTGGATCAGGCAGTACATCTCCATCTCGTGCCAGTTTAACTGAGCTTCGGTAGGGATCGGTCCATAGGGAGCGGGGGCATCCTGGTGATCAACTGCATTACATCCCGCCAATCCTCCCATCGCTGCCAAGCTTAGCACCATTAACTTTCCTAAGTAATCAAATACCATGCGAATAGGGTTTATAAGCTATAAAGATAGCTGTTTTTACGAATACTAAAGATGCGTTGTCAAAACGATTTAATACAAGGGTAAATAAGATTAATTTTCAGCTATTTATTGATTTTATATCAATGCGACATCATTATCAATTTTAACTATAACACATCGTTATTAGTGATTTAATCCGTCCTTTCATACCGTCTATATTTGGAAATCAAACGAGGAATAAATTAAGTTAACAACTATTAAAACGTGACACCATGGACAGCAAGGCTAATAACACCGGCAAATGCCCATTTCACAATGGATCATCTACTACGCCACAAAAACAGAATGTAGGTGGGCGGGGCACGAGTAACCGCGACTGGTGGCCAAATCAATTAAAGTTAAGCATTCTCCGTCAGCACTCACCGTTATCTAACCCAATGGAGAACACTTTCAATTATGCGGAAGCATTCAAGAGCCTTGACTTACAGGCAGTAAAGCAAGATCTCCGCCAGTTGATGACCGATTCGCAGGATTGGTGGCCTGCTGACTTCGGCCATTATGGCCCTTTGTTTATCCGGATGGCTTGGCACAGTGCCGGCACCTACCGGATCGGCGACGGACGCGGTGGAGCCGGACGAGGCCAACAGCGCTTCGCCCCACTCAATAGCTGGCCCGATAACGTCAGCCTCGACAAAGCACGTCGCCTACTTTGGCCCATTAAACAAAAATATGGAAGAAAAATATCTTGGGCAGATCTATTGATCCTTACCGGTAACGTCGCCTTGGAATCAATGGGATTCAAGACTTTTGGTTTTGCTGGAGGGCGCGAAGACACGTGGGAACCGGAACAAGACATCTACTGGGGTTCGGAAACCACTTGGCTGGGTGGCGATAAACGTTATGCACATGGGTCAGAAGGGGTAGAAAAAGACGGCGCGGTACTTGTTTCAGATGACACGGCAGACGGCGACATTCATTCGCGCAATTTAGAGAAACCCCTGGCTGCTGTACAAATGGGATTAATCTACGTCAACCCCGAAGGTCCCGACGGAAATCCAGACCCCATTGCTGCCGCGATAGACATCCGGGAGACCTTCAAACGCATGGCCATGAACGACGAGGAGACAGTTGCGCTCATTGCCGGTGGTCACACATTTGGGAAAACACATGGTGCAGGCGATGCAGCACTTGTTGGCCCCGAACCTGAAAGTGCCGGTATCGAAGAGCAAGGCCTCGGTTGGAAAAGCAGCTATGGTACGGGCAAAGGTGGTGATACCATCACCAGTGGCCTGGAAGTCACCTGGTCCACCACGCCGACAAAATGGAGCAGTAATTTCTTCTGGAACTTGTTTGGCTACGAATGGGAGCTGACAAAAAGCCCTGCCGGCGCACACCAATGGGTAGCTAAAGGTGCCAATCCCATCATACCAGATGCCCACGACTCGTCTAAAAGACACCTACCTACCATGCTTACAACCGATCTTGCGCTACGATTCGATCCGGCATACGAAAAAATCTCCCGCCGATTCTTTGAAAATCCGGATGAATTTGCCGATGCCTTCGCTCGTGCCTGGTTTAAGTTGACACACCGGGACATGGGTCCCCGCTCGCGGTATCTAGGTCCTGAAGTACCCGAAGAAGAACTGATTTGGCAAGACCCCATTCCCGCTGTAGATCACATTTTGATCGATGAAAAAGACGCAGAAGCGTTAAAGATACAGATACTGAACACAGGGTTATCCATACGGGAATTGGTATCAACCGCATGGGCCTCTGCTTCCTCTTTCCGTGGTTCAGACAAACGAGGCGGGGCAAACGGTGCCCGCATCCGCCTCGAACCTCAGAAAAGCTGGGCGGTTAATAATCCCGCTCAACTTGAAAAAGTGCTGAAGACACTTGAAGGCGTCCAAGCGGCTTTCAACGATGCCCAACCTGATGGTAAAAAAATATCGCTTGCCGACCTGATTGTATTAGCCGGTTGCGCCGGTGTTGAACAGGCTGCGAGGGATGCAGGCCACGAAATCAGTGTTCCATTTATCCCCGGCCGCATGGATTCTTCTGAAGAACAAACCGATACAGAATCATTCTCGTGTTTGGAACCTCCTGCTGATGGATTCCGAAACTACCTGAAAACTAAATATACCGTATCTACCGAAGAACTGCTAGTGGACAGAGCTCAACTGCTGACGCTTACCGCACCGGAGATGACCGTATTAGTAGGAGGCATGCGGGTATTGGACACCAATTTTGATCACTCCAAACATGGTGTTTTTACGGAACGTCCCGAAACACTTACCAACGACTTCTTCGTCAACTTGCTTGATATGCGCATTGTCTGGAACGCGATGGATGAAAGTAAAGAATTGTTTGAAGGCCATGATCGCGTTACCGCAGAACTGAAGTGGACGGCAACCCGCGCTGATCTCATCTTTGGATCAAATTCAGAACTTAGGGCGCTTGCCGAAGTGTATGGAAGCTCAGATGGACAGGAAAAATTTGTGAAAGACTTTGTAGCAGCATGGAACAAAGTAATGAATCTGGATCGTTTTGATTTGATTTAATATGCCATACGCCTGAGCGATTCAGCTCAGAAATGGATAAAAAGAATCCTTCTCACGATTAAATCGTGAGAAGGATTCTTTTTGTACTGTATGTTTAAGCACAGATTATAACACCCTCTTTTCAATAATATGCCGACAAACATCAAAAAATATCTATCTAATTTTCAAATAGTTACAAATATAAATAAAAATATACTAAATTAAATCTACCTAATTAATAGACTTTATATATATTTGCTTCGTGAAATCAATAAATTCATATCAAGTAAGAATCGGCAACCTGCGGTGTATGTGCAAAACAATGTATCACCGACAGGATTGAAGATGCTTTATGATGATTGATGTGATACAGCAAAGCCTCTTCGACATAAAAATACCGAAGGGGCTTTTCGATTAAATAATAAGAATAAAAAGCAATGGCAGTAACAACGGAAAAGCAGTATGTCGATCCCAAAATCACCCTGGTGGGTGCCGGGCCGGGAGATCCAGATTTAATTAGTATAAAAGGCGTGAAGGCGCTTAAGACTGCGAATGTCATTTTATATGATGCGCTGGTAGATGAACGGCTATTGGAATATGCGCCTCAAGAAGCTATTAAAGTATATGTAGGCAATCCATCCGGCGACGAGAATTTCTCGCAGGACGTTGTCAACCAACTAATGGTTGACTATGCCCTCAATTTTGGTCACGTTGTCCGGCTCAAAGGAGGAGATCTATTCGTTTTTGGTCGTGGTTATGAGGAGTTAGATTACGCTGCTTCGTACAGCATTGAGACTGCAATCATTCCGGGTATATCCAGTGCGATTTCTGTACCGGGGTTACAAGGAATTCCTGTTACGCATAAGGGGACGAGCGAAAGTGTGTGGATTCTTTCAGGTACCGATAGCAAAGGCAATTTATCAGCCGAATTATTCGATGCCGCCAAGAGTAAGGCTACGGTCGTTGTATTATTAGGCTTCGACAGATTAGCGGAGATTGTCACCATCTATCAGCAAATCGGAAAAGGTGGCCTACCTGCGGCTATTATCCAAAATGGCTCCATGGGCAACGAAAGAACGGCTATTGGATTGGTTAATACGATCATTGAAGTAGCCGAGGAAAAAGGTATTGACAACACAGGCCCCGTACTGCTGGTCTTCGGTTTTGCGGTTGAACTACATCATGATTTTCAGCGGATCAAACAATTCTTTGAATCGAGTCTTTAAGATTTCTCTCTTCATATAAGTTTACAATTGGGTTAGTAAGTATGGAGTGCCTGTCCCGCAGGTACTCCAACTATTTTCAACCACCCTATTCTCTAGGAGGAGGTTCGTCACTCACACACCTAAAGCCAAGGTTATTGCTCCCGCTGCTTATCTCCCCCTTACCTCTACTGCCGGCTATATATCGCTCACAGTACTGTTCGTTGCACAAGAATGATCCACCACGTTGTACCCGTTTGACAGCGCCGGGCTCCATCGGATCGTAACTATCATTCGGTCCCTTGGGATTTTTTGCAGGACTGCTTTTATAATAATCCGGACGGTAATAGTCTGAACACCATTCCCATACATTACCATCCATATCATACAATCCAAAAGCATTGGCCGGATAAGACTTTACCGGAGCTATGCCTTTGTATCCGTCTTCTGCAACGTCCTTCACCGGAAAACTACCTTGATATACATTAGCCGACCACTTCCCATCAGGCTTCAACTCATTCCCCCAATAATATTTGCTAGTAGGCTTTCCGGCACGTGCAGCAAACTCCCATTCCGCTTCTGTAGGAAGGCGCTTCCCTGCCCACTTGGCAAAAGCAGCAGCATCTTCATAGGCGATATGCACCACCGGCTCATTCTCCCGTCCCTTGATGCTACTTCCCGGACCTTCTGGTTGCCGCCAACTCGCACCCATTACATACTTCCACCATTGAAGATGATTCTCCAACCCTACCGCATGGTCCGGTGGCGTAAACACAGCAGAACCAGGCTGTAACGCATCCAATGGCACATTCGGAAAATCTTTGGGATCCAGCGGTCGTTCGGCTACCGTCTGATAACCCGTAGCCGATACGAAACGGGCAAATTGGGCATTGGTTACTTCGTGCTCATCCATCCAAAAGCCATCCACCGTTACCTCATGCACCGGGCTTGCATCTTCAAACTCACTGGTTCCCATGCGAAAAGTTCCGCCCTTTACATACACCATCGGCGCATCATCTGATCCGAGAAAGCTGTGCGTAGCCTTTGCTTCCGCAATGGCGGCAGCACGGGAAGGAATTCCATGTGATACACAGGTAGCCGCACTGTCTTTATCCAATACCTTTTCTTGAGAAGTATGCTGTTGGGGTTGATTCATGCAAGCTGTGGCCAGCAAGTATGTAACACCAACCACGGAAAGAAGTCCTCTTCGGTTCATATAGTTTATCCTTACTTCTTTAGTCATGCCAGGGGCATAGCTCCCGACAAAGAGTTAAAGGTATCATTTGAATACTAATATTACAAGTCTCTTTGTGTAAGAAATCCGTATAAAGAACCAAGCGATTTCAGGTCCAAGTCCAATAAAAACAAAAAAGCCCCGCTGCTGGTGCAGCGGGGCCCTGAATGAAATCCGGCACCGACCTACTCTCACGCCTGTTACGGCAATACCATCGGCTCTGGCGGGCTTAACTGCTCTGTTCGGGATGGG